>Ga0209542_10006602_pt1 | contig 22508 bp, 20 predicted proteins | sample RifCSPhighO2_01_FD_184028 | JGI IMG/M metagenome (GOLD analysis project Ga0209542, IMG submission 184028) | Soil microbial communities from Rifle, Colorado - Rifle CSP2_plank highO2_0.1 (SPAdes) (version 2) | ecosystem: Environmental > Terrestrial > Deep subsurface > Rock core/Sediment ... | reverse complement strand
AAACATCTTAAATACATTATACCTTATTGAACGATTTTTGTAAAGCTAAAACAGCTTGTCCGAAGCCTTGTTAACCCGGCTCAAAATGATTTCTTTGCCATTGGGCAAGACGCCGAACGCATCCATGATTTCAAATGGGCCGGGAGAGGCTTCCAGGCCGGAGAGAGCCACGCGCAAAGGCCAGAGCACCTCACCCGTTTTCAGGCCACTAGACTCAATGAATTTCTTGATTTCAGTTTCCAGGGTTTCTTTCTTGAATTGGTCAGGCGGCAGGGACTGTAAAAAAACCTGTAAAGCATTCAGGCTTTTCACGATTGCTTCCTTATTGGATTTTTTCCAAACCAAAATTGCCGGGGCATAAACCGGGTCTTCATAAAAATACCTGACCCTATCCCCTATCTCGGAAAGTTTCTTGAGCCTGCCCTGTTCGAGCAATAAAACTTTTTCCGTAAATTCTTTCGGGTATTTGTCATACGGAATATTGGCCTTGACCAGGAACGGCACAACGCGCGCGAACAGTTCTTCCAGTTTTAAATCGCGGATATACACGCCGTTGAGCCAGTCCAACTTTTCCAAATCAAACACCGCGCCGGCTTTGTTGACTTTCTCCAGCGAAAACTGCTCGACTAATTCCGTCAGGGTGAATTTCTCCTGCTCGGTTTTCGGGTTCCAGCCCAGGAAGGCCACGAAGTTCAGCAGTGCCTCCGGCAAGTATCCATTCTCGACGAATTCTTTCACAGAAACATCCCCATCGCGCTTGGATAACTTTTTATGGGTCTTTGAAAGCAGTAGGGGCAAGTGCACAAACTTTGGCAAAGGCCAGCCAAAGGCTTCGTAAAGCAATATGTGCTTTGGCGTGGACGGAATCCACTCATCCCCGCGAATGACATGCGAAATTTTCATCAAGTAGTCATCCACGACCACGGCCAGATGGTATGTCGGAAAGCCATCGGACTTGAGCAACACCTGGTCATCCAAATCATTGGTTGAGACTTCTATCAAGCCATGGACCTCATCTGTGAACGAAATTTTGCGCCCGGACATGACATTGAGACGGACCACATGGGATTCCCCGCTTGAAAGCTTTGTGGCGATTTCCTCGGCCGGCAGGTTCAAACAGTGCTTGTCATACTTCGGCGGATGCTTGGCCAGGGTTTGCTGGTTGCGCAATTCTTCCAGGCGCTCTTTGGAACAGAAACAATAGTATGCGGCTTTCTTATCCACCAGTTCCCGGGCATATTTCTTATAGATATCCAAACGTTTGGATTGCAGGTAAGGCCCGAATTCCCCTTTTTCCTTGACACCATTGTCCCAATACAGCCCTTCATCCGGATGCAGCTTAAAGTCAGCAAAAGTTTCCACAATGTTTTCCAGGGAGCCGGCCACAAACCGGGACTGGTCAGTGTCCTCAATGCGCACGATGAACTTGCCGTTGTTCTGGCGCGCCAATAAAAAATCGTAGAGAGCTGTGCGCAAACCCCCAATGTGCAAATATCCGGTTGGCGATGGCGCCATTCTGACTCTGACTTCTGGCATAGTGTAAGTGAGTAATTAGGAATTAGTAATAAGTAATTAGGATAGTTTGCCAATGTTCTAATTACTAATTACTCCTTACTAATTACTATTAATTTTGTATTTATAAACTTTCCAGATGAACACGGGCACCGCGTTCCACATCCGTTTCCATCTCCGAGGCTGGGTAACCAGGCGCCAGAGCCATTCTAGCCCCAGGTAATGCGCCAAATCGGGCGCTACCGGGTGTTTTCCCGCAATGTAGTCGAATGTCCCGCCCAGGCCGATTGCGGCCTTGACATTCAATTTTGAGAGGTTTTCCGCCAACCACATTTCTTGCTTAGGCGGGGAATACGCTATCAGCAGTATATCAGAATTGCTCTCCACAATCTCATCCACAATCTTGCTGTCAAATGCCCGGTCAGAAAGAGCTAATTTGATGTTCAGGTTGGGATAAAGCCTTTTGAGTTCGTATGCCGACTGGGTCGCGACATTGCCGCGGCCGCCAATTAAGCTGAGAGAATAATTTTGCTCAGCTGCAAGCTTGGCGATGTCATAAATCAACCGGCTGCCCGTCACCCTTTCCCTTATTACGGAACGGACGTACTGCGGTTTGAAAACAACAGCCAGCAGAGAACCTAATAGGCCAACATTCTTTGAAGATAAATATTTTGCCGCCCAGAGTATTCCAATACCATCGGGAATGGACAAGGACGCATTGTTGAGCACACTCTTGTACTGCGGATTGCTTAAAGCAAAAACAATCATCTCAGAATAGGGAGTGACTATGTATCCTGGCGCGCGCGATCGTACGAGGGAAGATACAGCTTCAACCGCTTCGTCCTTGCTCACATTGTCGACCAGAACCCCGACAATATTTACTTTCATGCTTTAAATTATACCATAAATCTGCTATGATTCGCTTAATGAAAGTTGAAAAAAATTACCTGCAAAAGAAGAGCGAGCAGCACATCCACTCCCCTGCCCATGCCTTGGCGGACGAACTTTCAAATAAGCTCAGCGACAAAAATCATTTCGGTCTTTACCTGAAGATGGCCCTGACCTATGACCACGGATTACTACGTCGGATAGCTGGTGAAGTCCTCGAAAGCAAAACGACAAAAAATCCCGGTGCCTTATTCTCCTATTTAATTAAGAAATCCAAGACCGATGCTCAAGATAGTAAAAATCCCTGACCCGATTTTAACCAAGAAAACATCCTTGGTTAAAAAAATCGACAGTGGTATCGCTAAATTAGTCAGCGACATGCTCACAGCTTGCCGCGCGGCAAACGGCGTAGGCTTGGCCGCTCCCCAAATCGGCAAGTCCATACGGCTGTGTGTCATTAACCTGGAGCATATGGGCCTGCCGCCGTTCCCGCTAATCAATCCCAAGATTGTGAAAAAATCTCCCAAGCGGGTGGAAATGGAAGAAGGCTGCCTGTCCATCCCCAATGTCTTTGGTATGGTCAAGCGGCCGGAAAAAATTACAGTGGAAGCCCAGAACCTGGACGGTGAAAAGCACAAGTTCGAAGCTTCCGGCATGCTCTCCCGGGTCATCCAGCATGAGGTGGACCACTTGGATGGAGTTTTATTTACCAGCAAAATGATTAAATCCACAACGGGTGCGCCTGACGAAAAAATGTAATGCAAAAAATAATCTTTGCCGGGACAAGTGAATTCGGAATTCCTACTTTAGAAGCTCTGAAAAAACAGCCAGCATCGCCTCAGGGCGGTCAAGGCGGGTACGAGCTTGTTTTAATTATTACCCAGCCGGACAAACCTGCAGGACGGAACAAAGTCCTCACTCCCCCGCCGATTAAACTCTGGGCGCAAAAAAACAATATCCCTGTTGAGCAACCGGATAAAATCATCAACCTCCAATCTCGCATCTCCAATCTCGAACCTGACCTTCTGCTCGTTGCCGCCTACGGCCAGATTATCCCCAAAGAGATCCTAGAAATTCCCAAATTCCAATCAATCAATATCCACCCCTCTATCCTGCCTAAATACCGCGGCGCTACTCCAATTCAATCAACCATCCTTCATGGAGACTTGTCGGCTGGTGTTACCTTGATTCAAATGGATGAAAAGATGGACCATGGGCCGATTCTCGCCATCCGAACCATACAGCTTCTGGGCCGAGAAACATTCCCCGAGCTATACAAAAAACTTGCCGAACTATCAGCAGAGTTAGTGCCAGACGTTTTAGTTAAACTGGGCGAAGATAACCTTCGCCCTCAGGGCCAGGACCATTCCCAGGCCACATTTACCAAACTCCTCGGGCGCGAGGACGGCAAAATTGATTGGGCCACACCGGCAGCAGAAATCGACCGGCAGATTCGCGCCTTAAACCCCAAACCGGGGACTTGGACTAAATTACAGGATAAAATCGTGAAAATCCTGGAAGCAGAAATCATCAATGACCACAAAATTGATTTGCCGGGAAAACTCTACGTATCGGCCGAAGGCCTGGCGGTTAAGGCTTTGGATAATTCCTTGCTCCTAAAACGCGTGCAGCCTGAGGGTAAAAACGAAATGACCGGTAAGGATTACCTTAACGGCCTTAAGTCATTGAATGATAAGATGTTTATGTGAAGTTCAGTACCCCTCCTAGCCTCCCCTTTCCAGGGGAGGAACTTTTACCCTTGTCAGGTTAGCGATTCCCCTCCTGTTCCAGGAGGGGTTAGGGGTGGTAAAAATTAAGCTATGGACCGGCCGCCATCCACGACCAAAATCTGGCCAGTCATAAAATCCGAATCGATTAGGTACAAAACCGTTTTCGTAATCTCTTCGGCCCCGCCCCACTTCCCGAGTGGGGTGTTTTTCATCACTTCCGCATTGTCTTCATCCGAAAGGTCTGCCGGTCTCAGGATGGGACCCGGAGCTATGCAATTTACCTGCACCTTTGGCGCCAGTTCCTTTGCCAGAGATTTAGTTAGCCCTTCTACAGCTGACTTGGCAACGTTATAAGGCAAGTAATCCTTGTACGGCTGTCTCTGGACTGACCAGTCGGAAAACAAAATAATTTTGCCGACATTCATTTCATTGGCGGCTTCCTTAGACATAAAAAATGCGCTCTTGGCTATCGCATCCAAGGACTTGTCCCAAGAATCCGCAGACAAGTCTTTCCAGGCAGTCCGTTGGTAATTGGCCGCCATATGGACCAACCCATCAATTTGCCCGTAGTGCTTTTTAATTTCCGCCACAACCCGCTTAGTTTCCGACTCCTGAGATAAATCACCCTTAATGTACAAGACGTCGGTTTGAAGCGCGCTTAAATCCGGCTGCTTACTCATGTACGTCACGGCCAGCTTGGCGCCTTGTTTGGACAAGCCGTGCGCCACATCCAAACCAATCCGGGCCACGCCGGTAAGGATAAAAACCTTGTCTTTAATTTGCATTGCCGAGGTAGTTAATTTTGTAAATCATGCCCGCTTTATCATCCGACACATACATTGTCCCGCCGGACTGGGTTAGAACATCCACCGGGCGGCCCATGGCATTTTGGCCCTGAAACCAACCAGTAATAAAATCTTCCACGCCCTCATAATTGCCTTTGGCATCCAGCTTCACGCGCACAAGCTTGTAGCCTGTCGGCACGGCCCGGTTCCAGGAGCCGTGGAACGCCACAATCAAGTCATACCAGTATTCCTCTGGCCAACCCTCTTCCGGGATGAAAGTGAGGCCCAAAGGGGCGGAATGCGCCTGCATTTCCACTGCGGGCGGGGTTTTATCATTGCATGGGTCCTGGATGTAGACTTTTTTGTCAAAGTTCGTGTCATGGATATTCTGCCCATAACAAACTGGCCAGCCATAATCCTTGCCTTCAGTCAAAACATTGATTTCTTCCGGCGGCTGGTTATCCCCTAGATTATCCCGGCCCATATCTGTGCCCCACATGCGGCCGTCCACATAGCTCCAATCAAAAAACACGGTGTTGCGAAGTCCGCTGGCAAACTGCTTAAAGTCGCTGCCATCCGGTTTCATGGAATAAATCGCGGCGCGACGGTCATCTCTTTCGTCGCAGACATTACATGAAGAGCCGATAGATACATACAATCTGCCGTCAGGACCAAAGTTTAACGTGCGGGTATAATGCCCGCCGCCTTGCGGCAAATCAGCAATTTTGGTTCCGGTGTCATCCGAGTACGTCGCGATGCGGGTGATTTTACCTTCCTCGGCAAAATACAGCATACCGGGATTGTTCCAATCAAATGCCAACCCATGGGGATTATCAAGATTGCGAAGTACGTCGTTTTGAGAAACTACTTTATTGTCTTTGATTTCAAGTAATGTGATTCTGCCAGCCGAGGTGCGGCTAACCCACATATTCCCCTGCTGGTCAAATTCCATGACCCGCGCTCCCGGCAAGTTTTTGGCAAACACCTCAATCTGGAAATTGTCCGGCAGCTTGAGCGGGAAATCCGTCAGGTTCACGCCCGGTTTGGCTTCAACTTTTTCTGAGCCATTATCCGGAGGGTTATCAACCACAGCCGGTGCCTTTGGCTTATTCAACCAAAAATAATAGACGCCGCCCAGAATAGCCGCTCCAATAATGACAACTGTTAGGTTTTTCAAAAACATTTTCATAGCATGTCTATTTTAGCGGCCAATATAAAATCGTTTTCCGTGAGCCCCTTGGCCGCGTGGGTCCACAGTTCTATCTCCACCTTGCTGTAAGATATTTCCATTTCCGGATGGTGGTCTTCGGCTTGGGCAATCAGGGCCACCTGGTTCGCAAATCCCATGCTCTGAACGAAATTCTTGAACTTAAATTCCTTTTCCAGTTTATTCTCCTGAATCTTCCACCCGTCGCAGGCATGGATGGATTATTTGACCTCAAAGATTACTGTCATCGTAGCTGTGATGTCCTGGCTGCCAGTTTGGACACTAGCTGCGGCTTCAGAGCCACCGCCGCCCATTCCTGCTTTGGAATCAGCCGCGTAAGGCATTGGGGTCGGATAACCGCTGTAGCTGTTTTCCGAAATTGAAACAATCTTCCCCAGTTTCAGCCCAGCCTGGCTGGCCAGCTCCTGCGCCTTTTGTTTGGCTTTTTCCAATGCCTGGGTCCGGGCCTGCTGCCTTAGATTATCCGCGTCATTGAAGCCAAAACTCACGCCCTGCAATTGGTTGCTGCCCGAGGCCACAGCCGCATCCAAAACTTTGTTCAAGGTGTCGGTTGACTCATCAATACCATGGATCTTTACAGTCAAAGTCTGGTTGGCCTGGTAGCCATCAACTTCATTGCGGTTATTGGTGTATACGTAGTTCGGGTAAATGCTGAAGTTGGAAGTCGTAATATCTTCATCCTTGATTCCGAGTTTTTTGACTGCTTCCGTTACCTGGTTGATATTTTTGTTGTTTTCATCCTGGGCCGCTTTGGCAGTTTTGGCCGTGGTCAATACCCCCACATTTACAATGGCCAAATCCGGCTTGGCCGCGACTTTGCCTTCCGCGCTCATGGAAATGGTATTATCCGGTTTGCCAGAGGTCAGGCTTTTATTCAGGACCGCAGCCTTATCAATTACGGCTAAAACCAAAAACACGGCGATTAACGCGCCAATCACATGTAAAAGCGTCTGGTTTATGTCTTTCATATTTGTTTCCTTTGGGTTAAATTCCATGATTAAAGTATATCAAAAATATATTTTTGGGCCAGCCTCGCCTAGATTATTAAGCTTTCGGCGAGTCTAGGCGGGCAAAAAAAGGACGCGTTGCGGGTCCCCGATAGATTGGGAAACCCGCAACGCGCGTGGTGCACACGATGGGCGTCTACGCCCCTTTAGCCGACGCTTGTGACGCCGACGAAGGCCGGATGCCCTCGGAGGCGGTTGACGATCGGACGAGTCATGGGTCCTCCGATAAGAACAGGAATCGGTACCCTAGCTATGTGGGACCCTCTCAGCGGATTCGAAAACCCGCGGAAAGCGCCCCACCGGCGACTTCAGGACGGTTTTTTGAAGTTGGTCCGTCGGGGGTCAGGTGTTCTGGGGTCAGCCCCTTAGAGCGGCTTCTTCGGCAGTCGATACATCCGGCTGTGTCCTCCTGCGTTGCTTGTTGGCACTGCGGGGTCTTTTTGGTCAATGTGTTGGGAGACGTCTTCTCCAATGTGGACCGCGGTTCCCCAGAAAAACCATGTGTGTTAGCTTTGGTTTCCCCGGACCTTAAATCCTACAACACATCCCATCAACTGCAGTGTCTTATGAGCATATTATGCCTGGCTTGATTAGCTGTCAACACCGGCTAAATGCTAATATATCCACATGATGACTATTTGGAACTATCTGAAACAAAACAAGGTTTTAGCGGCTATATTAGGAGTTACTCTTTTGGGAATAGTCCTTTACGCCAACACGCTCAATAACCAGATGTTTTGGGATGATAATGACTTCATCCTCAACAACCAGTACGTCCACAACTGGAAAAATATTCCGCAATATTTTTCCGAAAACCTGATTGCGGGCGTGGGACTCGTCAGCGATTACTGGCGGCCGGTACTGCTCATGGTTTTTTCCGTTGAGTACCATCTCTGGGGCGAACACGTCTTCGGCTACCACCTCGTTAACATGCTGTTTCACATTGCTAACGCGATATTATTGTTTTTTCTGCTGCAAGGCCTGTTTCAAAAACCCAAACTGTCATTGTTAACCACCCTATTTTTCCTGATTCACCCGCTTCAGACTGAAGCCGTGACGTACGTCAACAGCCTGGGCGATTCGCTATCCGTATTTTTTATCCTCTTGGGACTGAATAACTATTTATTTTCCCGGCAAAGCAATTCTACCAATTCCTACTGGTGGTCGCTCGTTTGTTTCCCGCTGGCCCTGATGTCCAAAGAAACCGCAATCGTGTTTCCCATGCTGATTGCACTGGTAGAATTTTTCCATAACAATACCCTTTCGTTTAAGGTTCGCTTAAAAAATGCCTGGCGCTTTGTCTGGCCATTCTTGGCAATTGCGGTTTTTTACGTATTACTTCGCGCCACAATTCTGAATTTCAAGAATACGTTTAACCTATACAATGAAGCCAATGTATTTACTTCCAGCGTCCTCAACCGTATCTTTACATTCTTTAAAATCCTGACTACATATGTCGGCTTACTCTTTTACCCCCATAATTTGCACATGGAACGCTCCATGCCCATGGCTACGAGTTTGTTTACCACTGGGGTGTGGCAGGGGGCTCTTCTTTTTGTAGCCATCCTCTCGGCCGTGGTGGCTTTTTGGAAAAAACACCCCATAATTTCCTTTGGCCTGCTGTGGTTCCTGATTGGTCTCTCCCCCACCTCCAATATCGCAGTGCCGATTAATGGCCTGCTATACGAGCACTGGCTGTATCTACCGATGATTGGATTTTGGATGGCCATTTTTTGGTTTATTTTCCATCCGGTCATGGACATGGCCAAAAATCTGGCAATAAGACGATTGGTCTGGGTTTTGGCCTGCTTAATAATTGCAATTTTAGGATTATTTTTCTCTTATCAAACTATGGCTCGCAATGTCGAGTGGCGCGACCCTATAATTTTTTACAACCAGACCCTGCAATACGCGCCGGATAGCTACCGGGTAATCAACAACCTTGGCATGGCTTACGCCGATAGCGGCGACAATGAAAAAGCCAAAGAAATGTACCTGCGGGCAATCGCGCTGGATGATTCCGTGGCCGTGGCGTACCACAACTTGGGTAATACTTATCGCGAACTCGAACAAGAATACCTGGCCATTGAAAACTTCAAAACGGCAATAAAAAAAGACCCCGGTTTCGTATATTCTTACAATGCGCTCATCCAGCTTTACCTGGATGAAGAAAATTATGACGCGGTGGCAGTGTGGCTAGAGCAGCTCAACGAGCAGTACCCAAGCCAACAGCTGGAAGATTACATTAAGGCGATCAAGGGGCGTTTAAAATAGGGTCGGGCACCAGCCACTGGCAGGACGTCAGGTCTTTTTTGATGCGCAAAATATCCTGGTCGATATCCTTGCGGTGGTTGGAAGTGAAACTATCAATTGCGGATTTAATTTCAGCTGCACTAAGCTTAGTCAAATCAAAACTTATCAGGGAATAATTCGCTAATTCCGTACGCTGGCCTGAAGCCCTCGAAAAATTATTGTTTTTGTTAATCACAAAATGCATATTGCCATACTTAGTTTTGACGGCGCCGGCTTCAAAGCCAAAATTCATTTCGAGCAAAGCCTTGGCTTCCGCCCCGGTCAGGAACAGGACATTATACCTAAACCAACAGTCATTATCTGACAGACGCGCAATTACGATATCGCTGCTATTTAGGCCCATTGCGCGCAACTCTTCCGCAGTTTGGTAAAACTTTTCCCGCTCGGTTTCGTAACTGTAAGCCATGGCCCGGTGGACATGGAGCTGCTGGTTTAAGCGCAAAGCTTCAAATCCCGTTCCTAACAGGGAAAGGATTAAAATCAAGGCTAAGGCAGGTTGCTTCCAACTATCCGGGACTTGAGGCAAAATGCCTTCGATTTTTTCATACACGAATAAAACCGGACCGTAAATTACAAAGTACAGGCTCAATAAATAGCTTTGAAAAATAAAATTGGCGATTTTTGATTCGACCAAAGATACAGCTACCAGGTTCCACGCAAACCACAGGCCGGACAATCCCAGGAGAATTTTGCTTTTCCGCTCCAGCTGGCCAGATGCCATATACCAAATACTGAATATAAACCCAATTGCAAATACCACTCTTTCTCCCATCAAGTACCTTTGCGGCAGATAATTCGTTATGTACCAGTGCCACGGCCGGCCCCAGCCTTCATAATTGTTGCCATGCAAAAATGAAACCATAATCTCCGCCCGGAACGTTTCCGGGGAGGAAAAAAATAACGGCAGGTAATACGCGGCTGATAAAGCCAGGAATGAACCGGCCCCAATCCAAAATTTACTGTTAAGCTTATAGTCTCTTAGCAGCAAGGTGAAAAAAGTGGCTGCCGGAATCGCGCCTAATAAATTTTTTGCCATGATGGGCAAGGCCACAACCAGACTGATCGCGACAATTTTCTGCCAGGAATAATTGAGCCGTGATTCCTTTTGTTCTTTGAGGTACCAAAGGACAGCCCCGAATGATGCGGCAACAGTAAAGGCCAAAACGATATCCGAAACGCCAAAGGCGTAGCCGGTAACCAGTTCGTGCGTAAACGGGCTCTTGACCCAAAGAACTGCAGCCAGGGTTGCCGCGCTAGTCGCAACAATGTTTTTGCCAAACCTGTAAACGCCCAGTATAAAAATCAAACCGGTCAGAAAAATTACGAACGCATACGAGAGCCTTTTGACTTCGACGGTTACTTGTCCGTCTAACTGAAAAAATGGGTAAGGAACATAGGCATAAAGCGGCGGGATGTGCTGCCAGAACGGCCCTTCCATCCAATTCCCCTGCTGTTCGTTTAACGGGTTGGTCCGAACCATTGGCGGGAAAAACTTCCGCATTATATTTGCCGCCACCACGGAATTAGAAGACTCATCATGCGCCAATAAGTCCTTTTTGAAGATTAGCGCTAAGTCAGATTTGACGTTACGAAAAAAGAAAGCACTGAAAACCAGTAAGAGTATGCCCAACGCCATTGTTTTTCTGCGCTTTTCCATAATAGGGTCATTCTACCAAAGTGTTGACAATATTGCTAAAAAAGTGTATTATTAGTTATTAACTAAATAACAGACCTGAAACCAATACCAGTCAATTTCTGACCCACTTGGAAGCTCGGGTTACCCACCTACGCTAAAGCTTCGGTGGGTCTCGCCGATGAGGCGAGAGAAAGTAATATTATGACTGCAACTCCGTTGCAAACTGCCTCGTTTGAAGGCTTGGGAATCGCGCCGAAGCTCCTCGAGATTCTGGCGCACAACAAATTTACTACCCCCACTCCCATTCAGCTCCAGTCCATTCCGATTGGAATTGAAGGCAAGGATGTCATGGGTATTGCCCAGACTGGCACGGGCAAGACCCTGGCTTTTGGCATTCCGATGATTCAGCGCCTGGCCCAGCAAAAGGGCCGTGGCCTGGTTATTTTACCGACCCGCGAACTGGCCATACAGGTTGATGAAGCCATGCAGAAAATCGGGCGGTCCCTGGGCCTTAAAACCGTGGTCCTCATTGGCGGCGACTCCATGTCCCGCCAAATCCGCGGGCTGCGCACGAACCCCCACATCATTATCGGTACCCCGGGCCGCATCAACGACCATTTGGAGCAACGCACTTTAGATGTATCAGCGGTAAATATTTTGGTTCTCGATGAAGCCGACCGGATGCTGGATATGGGCTTTGAACCCCAAATCAAAAAAATCCTGAACAAGGTCCCGGCGAAGCGTCAGACCATGCTTTTTTCCGCCACCATGCCGAATGAAATTGTAAAAATCGCGACAAGCTATATGAGCCTGCCAGTTCGCGTAGAAGTCGCCCCTGCTGGCACTACCGCTCGGGATGTGGCCCAGGAAGTTTACTTTGTCAGTCGCGACCAAAAAGTACCGCTGCTCTCCCAGGTTTTGGAGGCGCACAAGGGCAGTGTCCTGGTGTTTACCCGCACCAAGTTCGGCGCCAAAAAAATCGCCCATGCCGTGCGCCAGATGGGCCACACCTCCTCTGAAATCCATTCCAACCGCAGCCTATCCCAACGCCGCGAGGCGCTGGATGGGTTCAAAATCGGCCGTTACCGGGTACTGGTCGCCACTGATATCGCGGCCCGCGGAATTGACGTAGTCGGAATTGAGTTGGTTGTAAACTACGACCTGCCGGAAAACCCGGAGGATTATGTTCACCGAATTGGCCGCACAGCGCGCGCTGGCATGTCCGGCAAGGCGGTGTCCTTTGCCACCCCTGACCAACGCTATGATGTCCGCAGCATTGAACGGCTGATTCGAGTCGCCTTGCCAATCAAGACTCTGCCTACCCTGGCGCCGAGCGCGATTAAAGAACTGTCACGCGAGGAATTCCGTCCCCAGCGCCGTGGCAGCGCTCGGTCCCCGTACAGCGGCCGGGGCCAAAGCCGCCCTCCAATGCGCAGTTCCAGGCCTTCTACCGGCGCTGGCCGCGCAAGCTCGCCCCGACACGGCTATGTTCGTGAGAACAAGTCCCGCAGCAAGTTCAAGAGCGGCGCGCAGTATCCGCGGATGAACCCAAATGGCCCGACTGACCAGGGATTCGACGCCAATCATAGAAAACCTTTTGATTCCTCCCGCATTCGCTACCGGGACGACAAAAATTCCTACTAAATTGAATTTATATAGTTATCCACTACTCTAATCTCTATCTATTATCTTACGCCCGTTTCGCACCGTCAGTCAAATGACTATATATTCATTGACTATCAACGAAAGCTATTTTCTGGATTACAAGACACAACGCACGGGATGTCAATTTTGACATAAAATACGAACGGCATACCATGAACATGAAAGGAGAAATGGATGCAAATAAGGATGTCCACAATAAGTGTGATTCCTGGCATCAAGCGGCAACTATAAGGCGGTTCCGCCTATCCGAACACTCGCCGCTAACATACCCCATGGAATCATTACATATTGGCTAAGCCTCCGTAAAAACGGGGGCTTTAGTTATTTAATCCAAACGGTTTTAAGGTTCGTAAATTCCTTAATCCCATAACTGCCCAGTTCGCGGCCGTATCCAGATTTCTTAATGGCGCCAAACGGCAAACGGGGGTCGGAACGAACTAAAGCATTGATAAACACATTCCCGGCGTCGATTTGCGCGGTCAGCAGTTTGGCTTTTTTGAGGTCATTAGTAATAATTGTGGCAGCCAAACCATAGGGGGTATCATTGGCAAGTTTTAAGGCTTCTACCTCATCTTTAAACGAAATGATTGCGGCAACCGGGCCGAACACCTCCTCATCAAACACAGGCATGCCTTTTTTAGCATTCGAAAGGACCGTGGGCTCGTAGTAATAACCCTTATCGCCCCATCTTTTTCCGCCGACCTCAATTTTAGCCCCCAAACCAACTGACTGGACAACTTGCTTTTCTAAGTCAGATAAAATTTGTTCCGTTGCCAGCGGACCCACTTGTGTTGTCGTATCTTCTGGATTTCCAACAACCAGGTTTTTAAAGCTTGCGACCAAATCCTCTGTAAATTGTTTGGCCACACTTTCATGCACGATAAACCGTTTTGCTGCGTTACAAGCCTGGCCTGAGTTACCAGACATTCGAGAGTCGGTTGCTAAACTTACTGCCAACCCTAAATCAGCATCCGGCATAACTATAAACGGGTCGCTGCCGCCCAGCTCCAGCACGCACTTTTTGATTTCTGCGCCCGCAACTTTTGCCACTTCACCGCCGGCTTTTTCACTACCCGTCAAAGTGATGGCGGCAATACGGGAATCCCTGACCACTTTTTCCACTCTGGCCGAACCCAGCAAGACATTCTGGAATATCCCTTCCGAGAACCCAGCCTTAAGAAAACTCTCTTCAATGGCTATAGCGCATTGCGGCACATTAGAGGCATGTTTAAGAATCATGACATTACCAGCCATCAAAGCCGGAGCCGCGCCGCGGTAAACCTGCCAGAATGGAAAATTCCAGGGCATGACCGCCAAGATTACCCCTAACGGGTCAAATTTGATATAGCTTTCTGTTGCCTTGGTATCAACATATTCATTTTGGAGAAATTTTTCCGCGTTCTCCGCGTAGAACTGGCAATTCAAGGCGGACCTTTCCAAACCCCCGGCTGCCGTCGCTACGGTTTTGCCCATTTCAATCGTGGAAAGTTTTCCCAATTCTTCTTTATTTTCAATCAGATAGTCTGACAATTTCATAAAAAGTTTCGCGCGTTCTTCGAAACTGACGCGTTTCCATGATTCAAAAGCAGTGGCAGCTTTCTGAAGTTTAATTTCCAGCTCGCTGTCTGTAATTTCTTCGAATGTTCGGATCACTTCCCCGGTAGCTGGGTTTTTGGATTGAATGGGCATGGCTATATGTTACAGGTCTTATTTTTTAATTCCTCGCCAAACACAATCTTATTCTCGCTGTAATCTATCGGGCAGTCAATTACATGAATGCCTTTGGCGGCCAGGGCTTTGTCCAGGACTGGCTTCAATTCGTCCGCTGCCGCAATCCGGTGGCCAGTCGCGCCAAAGCTTTCCGCCAGTTTTACAAAGTCCGGGTTGGCAAATTCCAGACCAAAATTGGCAAAGCCCATGTCTTCCTGCTTCCATTTTATCATACCGTACCCCGAATCGTTCAGTATCAATACTACTAAGTCCAAACCCAGCCGCTTGGCAGTTTCGAGTTCCGAGATATTCATCACCACTCCCCCGTCCCCAGCCACAACCAAAACCTTTTTATCCGGGTTCAGCATCTTGGCCGCAATTCCCGCAGGCAGACCCGCGCCCATGGTTGCCAGGGCGTTATCAAGGAGCACCGTGTTTTGTTCGTAAGCCGGGTAGTTGCGGGCAATCCAGAGTTTATACATGCCGTTATCCAAGGATAAAATGGCGGTGGACGGCAGCGCGGCGCGTAAATCGCTCACAATCCGCTGCGGCTTAATCGGGAAAAAATCACTGTCTGATTTTTCCTGCAGCTCCTTTTGCATGTGCGTCCGAAGCCGGCCAAAATATAAAAAATCCCAGTTACTTGGTTCGATACGCTCGGTTATGCCAGAGAGCGAATCACTGATATCGCCAACTACTTCCAGGGTCGGTTCATATACCTCATCTTTAACCGATGGGGAAAAATGCAGGTGAATAACCTGGTGCCGCTCGCGGGTCATTATTACCGGCGGCTTTTCCACCGTGTCATGGCCCACAGCGATAATCACATCTGCGTAATTTAACGCGCAATGCACGTAATCGTTATCCGACAGGGCTGTGGTCCCCAAATACAACTCACTGGCTTCGTTTTCCAAGCCCTTGCCCATCTGCGTGCTCACAAATGGAATCTTTGTTTTATCCAAAAAAGCTTTCAGTGACCGGCGCACTAGCTTACGGTTGCCTCCTGCCGCAATCAAAACAATCGGATGTTTGGCTTGGTTAATCATCGCAGCCGCCTGCTCAATGGCTTTAGGCTCGGGATTTACTTGCTTGCGCGCCTCAGGCGGAATCGGTGTGCCTGATGTTTCCTCTGCCGCGATATCTTCGGGTAATTCCAAATGGACGGCGCCCGGACGCTCGGACTGTGCAATTTTAAATGCTTCCCTCACAAGGCCCGGGACTTGGTCAGCGTTAGTGATACTGGCAGTGAACTTAGTAATTGGCCGCATCATCCCAACCACATCTATAATCTGGAATTTCCCCTGTTTGGATTTGCGGATGGGTTTTTGGCCGGTAATTACCAACAGCGGCATGGCGCCCAGTTGGGCATAAGCCACTCCGGTAACCAGGTTGGTAGCGCCCGGGCCCAGGGTTGATAAAGCCACTCCGGCTTTGCCCGTTAAGCGACCCATGGTCGCCGCCATGAACACCGCCGCCTGCTCATGGCGGGTCACGATAAACTTAATCGAGGAGGTTCTTACCGCTTCTAAAAAATCTAAGTTCTCTTCGCCGGGCACGCCGAAAATATACTTAACCCCTTCGGTTTCCAAGCATTTAACAAAAAGTTCAGCGGCTTTCATGGATTTAGACATAACCGGGGAAGAAATCAATCTTAATCTGGCTCTGCGGCACGGCCAAATCCTTTAAGGTTTTTTCAAACGCGACAACCATGCCGCGGGGACCGGCAAGGTAAAACATGCGGTCCTTAAAATCCGGCGCTTCGGCCTGGATTTTTTCCGCGGTCAGCGGGCCGGATTGGTCAGTCAGGGCATAGACCGTCTTCACTCCCACCGACGCAGCCTGGCCGAACAAATCGTGATAAGCCACTTCAGTCTGGGTTTTACAGGAATAAAAAAGCACAGCATCGCGGGATTCGTTTTTATCCAGCATGGACTTGACCATGCTCCGAAACGGCGCGATGCCAATGCCGCCCGCAATAAAGGCCAGCTTCTGGTTTTTATCCGCTGGTAAGGTAAAGTCCCCGGATTGATGCGACGCAGAGAGCACTTCACCTGGCTGCAGGGCATTGAGCCGGCTCTTGAAAGTGCTGGGGTTTTCATAAAACTTAGTGGCTAAAATTATCTCTTTTTCCGTGGGCGAGGATGCGAGGGTAAAGAAGCGACGATTCCCGCGCAAATCAGGCCTATGTTGCGATAAAGTCCATTCCAAGTATTGCCCAGCTTCATATTTAACCGGGTAATCTGACGTAAAGACGAATTCCTGCATTCCCGTCCCAATCTCATTTTTCCGGACCAGGGTTAACAAATAGCGCCCCTTGGGGCTTACAGTGAATGCGTAAAAATTGCCGATTAACAAGGCCATTTCAGGCAGGATGTAAAAATTCCCGATATAAGTCGGCCAGGCAAACAAAAACCCTATTATCCCCGCATACCCAAGCCTCTGCCACTTGCCCAAAGGGGCAGTTAAGGGCTCGGTAAGCATTACGAAAGCAAAAAAGAAAATTGGGGAAAATAAGACGAGCGATTTTAAAACTTGCGCCGGTTCGGTTCCGTTGATTGTAGCTAACAAAACAGTTATTATTACTACGCCAAAAAAAACACCGACCATCTCCCACCTTTGAATCTTACGGACTATCAGAAATCCGCCCAAAACGATTAGCGGGAGAAGGTTAATATTCCCCGCCCACCAGCTGGCCGAATAGCCAAACCCGGTCAAGGCAGCCACAGACACGGCTACGGCCGCCGGGTTAAAAATATGCTTGTGCCGGAAAGCCAAAAGGTACTTGGCCGCCATGGCAATGGCCGCGGTCAGAGAAAGTAGCCCGATGCTGGCAAGATATCCCGCTCCGACAACTGGCGGGTAAATAATCAAAGCCAGGATTAGGGCAGTGATGTAAGAAGACTCCGCGTTTACCGGCGCTTTAAACACCCAGGCAAAAATTTTATTTACCACTAATGTAGCAATGATTAAAATTACGGCGGACAATGTTAAATCCAGCGGTTCGAAGGACAATATGCCCAGGGCGGATAATATCAGAGACAGTAAAACCAAGCTCATCAAAAAATACAGCATCAGGCGGTACATGGTAATCCGATTCAGGAAATTGTCGATGAAATTCAGCATAGCGGATAATCCCATTATATAGCCAAACCCACTCAAACGCCAAAACTGTGTTATGATTATACAATGATTGGATTTATAAAAAGTTTTTCCACGATCGGGGTCATACTGGTGATTCTCGCCATCGTCAGCCTGTTCATTGTCCCCCGGCACAACCCGATTCCGGCCACGCTAGTTTTACAAGTTCCTTTCACGGCGCAGGCACCGACCAATAACTGGGACCGCAACGAGGACTGCGAGGAAACCAGCATCACAATGGTTAATGCTTACCTCAATGGCCAGAGCCAGAATACCATGTCAGCTTCGGATGCCCAGAATGCCATCAACCAGCTCAAAAATTGGGAGCAAGTCAACATCGGCTACAATGCGGACACAGGGGCGGCGGCCACCACCCGCATGGCGCAAGGGGCGTTCAATATAAAGGTACGGCAAATCAAAAATTTTACCCAGGCGGATTTGAAAAGGGCCTTAGCTGACAACCACCCCGTACTTTTGCCCCATGACGCGAGAAAACTCGGCAGTCCCAAATACGCCAACGGCGGACCGGACTATCATATGCTCGTCATTCGTGGTTATGATGAAACCGGATTCATCGTAAATGACCCAGGCACGAGCGAGGGTAATGGCAATGTCTATACTTTTGAAACTTTGTGGAACGCGGCCGCGGACTGGAACCAGGTAAAGATGGCCATGGAACCGGAAAGCAAAATCGCCCTGGTCCTGTCAAAATAATAAACCCAAGCCTGCCTTCAGCGGCGGGTTTTTTGTTGTTCCTAAGGCTCTTGTAAAAATACCCGGATGCGGATATAGTATGCGTAGTTAAAGGCCCATCCAGGGCACAGTTTCCACAGGAGGAAACTATGAACGTAGTCGTCCTCGGCGCCCAATTCGGAGATGAGGGCAAGGGCAAGATTGTCGACCTGCTGACGCCGCACTTCGGACTTGTCGCGCGATACCAGGGCGGCCACAACGCCGGCCACACGCTCGTGGTCAATGGCAAGAAGTGCGTCCTGCACCTGATTCCGTCCGGCATCCTCCATCCCGACGTTATCTGTGTTATCGGTAGCGGCGTGGTAGTCAACCTGCCGGAACTAAAAAAGGAAACACAGATGCTGGCCGACGACCACGGAATCGAGGTCGGCAAGCGTTTGCTGGTAAGCGGGAAGGCCCACGTCATCCTGCCCTACCACCAGTGCCGGGATTCACACAGCGAACGCCAACGCGGGGAGAACAAGATTGGCACGACTAACCGCGGCATCGGGCCGGCCTACGAGGACAAGTTTGCGCGCCGAGGCATCCGCGTCTGCGACGTATTGGCTGCGCAATCCATGGATAGTCCAATAGCGGACGACATCCGGCGCAACACCCGCGCCTGTAACCAGCTGACGGGAAGCAACCTCAGCTGGGAGGATATCCTGGAAGAAGTGATGGCCGCAGCCAGGTGGCTCAGGCCCATGGTAACCGATGTCTCGGTTTACATTGACCGGGCACGGCACCTAGGCTTGCGAATTCTGTATGAAAGCGCCCAGGGTTCTGCACTGGATGTGGACCACGGGACATACCCGTACGTCACATCCTCAAATCCCACCATCGGCGGAGTATTCACGGGACTGGGCATAGGCCTCTCGGCCGTGAACTACGTGCTCGGAATAACAAAGGCTTACGCCACGCGAGTCGGCGAAGGACCGTTTGTGACCGAGCAGGACAACGAGATCGGCGGTTTGCTTCGCAGTAAAGGCGAGGAGTTCGGGGCTTCTACTGGTCGGCCCCGTCGGTGCGGTTGGTTAGACACCGTTGCTGTTCGTCAGGCAATCCGGGTCAACGGGATTAAGAGTTTGGCGCTAACCAAACTCGACGTCCTGGATGGGATGGAGGTTGTGGAAATCTGCAACTCTTATTTCATCGACGGTAACCGGATTGACGAGGTGCCGGAGGACACCAACCTCTTGCCTCAATGTGTACCTGACTACATCCCTTACAGGGGGTGGGAGAAGACAGCAGGTATCCGCGAATTCCGTCTTCTGCCGCCAGCGGCCAAGAACTATATCCGAGCGCTGGAAGGTATTTGTGGGGTGCCGATAGACATCGTTTCTACTGGACCAGACCGGGCCGACACCATCATCCGTAATCGGACCAAGCTAGGCCTTCGATAACGACAAACCCTCATCAGAGCATTGACCCATTCGTCGGGTAGATGTTCTGATGAGGGATTTTTTATTACTAGTATTTACTATTCCCACTCGACTGTACCGGGAGGCTTGGAAGTGATGTCATATACCACCCGATTGACCCCTTTGACTTCATTTGTGATGCGAGTTGAAATTTTTTCTAACAAAGAATAAGGCAAATGAACCCAATCAGCAGTTAGGAATTCTGCCGTTTCAATCGCCCGCAATATAATTGGCTGGCCATAAGTCCTGGAATCCCCCTGGACCCCAACGGAACGAATATCCGGTAACGCTACGAAATAAAAGAAGTGAGGATTTTTTACGAATTCTGTTTGTTCCATTTCCTCAGTGACAATCCGGTCAGCCTGCCTCAATATCCCGAGTTTCTGAGTGTTCACTTCGCCAATAACCCTGACTGCCAGCCCGGGCCCGGGGAAAGGCATCCGGTAAGTAATTTTTTTGGGCAAACCAAGACTGTCCCCCACTTTTCGGACTTCATATTTATACAGGTCGCGAAGCGGTTCAATCAACTTAAAGCCAAATTTTTCCGGAAGTCCGCCGACATTGTGATGGGACTTGATGGCAGCCGTATGCTTTCCCCCAGAGCTAAATCCGGAACTCACGACATCAGTGTACAAAGTCCCCTGGACCAGCCACTTGGTTTTTGGCAGCTTCTTTGCTTCGCGTTCAAAAATCCTAATAAATAAGCCCCCGATAATCTTCCGCTTCCTTTCTGGATCCGTAACCCCTTTTAGCCGCTTAAGAAATTCCTTTTCAGCGTATACGATACGAAGTTTCATCTTCATATGGTCTTTGAAGATTTTTTTCAACTGCCGCGTTTCTCCCTCGCGCATGAGCCCAGTATCGACATAAATACAGGTCAATTTATCACCAACTGCCCGATGAACCATGGTGGCCGCAACCGCTGAATCCACTCCTCCAGAAAGGGCGCACACTACCCGGTCGGTCCCGACTTGTTTTCTAATCCGCTTTATTGATTCACCTACAAAGTCCTTCATTGACCAGGTTTTTTTAACCGTACAAATTTTTAGAAAATTATCGATGATTTTGTTGCCATTTTGCGTATGCATCACCTCCGGATGAAATTGTAGCCCATAAATTCTTCTGTCCTCTGCGGCCATGCCCGCCACCGGGCAATTAGCCGATGACGCAATCACAGCAAACCCCTTTGGCAAGCGGCTCACCGAATCTCCATGCGACATCCAGGTTTTTTCTGTTTTCCCCAAACCTTTCAAAATTCCTGAAGCTTTTTTTATATCAATAGTCGCGGGACCGTACTCTTTTTTATGGGACGCCTTTACTTCCCCGCCTAACTCAAAGGCAATCAACTGCAGGCCATAGCAAATACCCAAAATCGGCACTCCTAAACTAAAGACTTTTTTATCCACCCTTAAGGCCGTGCTTTCGGACAAATTTTGGGGTCCGCCCGAAAATATTATACCTTTAGCCTCAGCCAGCTTGTCCAAAGGGAAGTTTGGCCCGACTAGTTCAGCAAAAACCCCCGCTTCCCTAATCCTGCGCGCAATCAGGTGGGAGTATTGTGAACCGAAATCTAGGACGTAAATTATGTCTTGCTTCATAGTAACTTCCAGGCGTGGCAGGCGGGTGAGTTCACTTTTTGTACGGACCCCGAGCCTTACTTGATAAAGGTAGCTTCAAATGCCCACTTGGTACATTGGTCAATCTGCTTGTGGGTCAAGATGCCGCTTTTTACCAGCAACTGCTGTTCTTTGTATATATGCGTCATGTACATTTCCGGGCCGTCTGTGTTAATCGTAAACTTCACGTTGTGCTTTACAAGGGTCTGGATGATTTTTTTGAGCTGGCCAATATTTTTTATCACATTATTCCGCAGGTTGGATGTCGGACAAATTTCCAGGGTAATGTTATTGTCCACGATGGCCTGCATAATTTTTGGGTCCTGCACGGCCATGGTTCCATGGCCAATGCGGTGTGGCTTAATTTCGTTGACCACGAACTTCAGTTCTTTCATTGAACCCGCCTCCCCAGTATGGACCGTTACCCCCAGTCCGGCCTTGCGCGCCTGCCTAAACAGCGGCGCGTGGGCTTTCATGGAAAACCCTCTCTGTTCCGGCCCGGCCAAGTCAACCCCGATAATTCCCTGAGGGCGGTATTTAATCGCTTTTTTGACTATCACCTGGTTTTGCTGGATGGTGTGGCTGCGGTCCATCATAAGAATGACCCCGGCCTTCACCTGGGGATACTCCATCATGGCCCTTTGAATGCCCCAAAGGGCAGCCATGATAATATTATCCAAATCCCGCTCGCCTTTCCTGTTTCTAAACATCGGATTAAAGCGCAATTCCTGCAATGTCAGATTGCAGGCGCGATAGCCGCCGCCGATAACGCTTTTGACCGATTCCTCAATCGCTTCCGGCGACGACTGGATTAATTCCGTCCAACGGTAAAAATTATTATGCATATCGAGAAGGTTCTTGTTCTTACGCTTGCCAGTCATGGTGACCATGGTTTCAAAATCCCAGTAATCGCTGCTGGGCAGTTTAATCCCCTGCCGATGGGCAATCGACCACAAGATGGATGGGTGCACGGCCGCGCCTAAATGGGTATGGAGTTCAGCGCGCTTGATTTTGGTTTTCTGTGGCATAAATTAGTTTAAAAAAAACCGCAACCGAATGGTCGGGTACTGGTTAATAGTTAGGGGCCTTTTTGGAAATGGTGACAGAGTGTGGGTGGGATTCCTTGA
>Ga0209542_10006601_pt1 | contig 22513 bp, 22 predicted proteins | sample RifCSPhighO2_01_FD_184028 | JGI IMG/M metagenome (GOLD analysis project Ga0209542, IMG submission 184028) | Soil microbial communities from Rifle, Colorado - Rifle CSP2_plank highO2_0.1 (SPAdes) (version 2) | ecosystem: Environmental > Terrestrial > Deep subsurface > Rock core/Sediment ... | reverse complement strand
CCCCCACCCTCGCTCCGATACTCAACGCAGGCACTGGCGATTCCTGTGCCATGATCTGCAGCAGCCGTGGCCTCTCTTGCGTTGATATCATAATTCCCGGATACTCCGACCCCGCCGACCTCAACTGTCCATTCTCTCCATCGTCATGTTATGTAAATTACGACTGCGTCACAGAAGGTGGGAACTGTGCCACTTTAATGACCAGTTCATTCTTATCAAACTATTGTTCAAAAGGGTCCACATCAAACCAACTCACCAGATGGACATATTGCGTCTGCCGGTAATTTATTCTCCCTCCCCCCTAATCGCCCCGTAAGGATAAGTGTCTTCCACCCCAAAATATTTAGCAAATATTTTCCGGACCGCCGGCGCTGCCACATTGGATCCTTCCCCCCCGCCCTCAAACACTACCGTAGCCGAAATCACGGGGTTATCAGCCGGAGCAAAGGCCGTCAGCCAAGCGTGGGTTTTTATCCGGCCGTTCTGGGCCACATACTCAGCGGTCCCCGTCTTACAAGCAATCTTCGGAAACGACTCCGACGCATTCCAATCAAACATCACAAAGCTCGTTCCCCCGGTACTGCACGCCCCCACCATCCCCTTTTTAATAATTTCAAGGGTTTCGGATGAAATCTTAACCTCGCTACATACCTCCCCCTTACTTCCCCCTCCTAATTTAGGAGGGGGACTGGAGAGGGCGGTATTAACCAGCCTAGGCTTACATTTCTTTCCGTTCGAAGCAATAATATTAGTCATCACATTAATCTGCAACGGCGTCGCCAGCAAGTCTTCTTGCCCAATCGCCAAGTGATACGTGTTCCCCAAATACCAGCCTTGCCCTGAGCCAGCCGTTGGGTCCGGCACCAATCCAGCCACTTCTCCGGGCAAATCAATCCCGGTTTTCTCCCCCAACCCCATTTTCTTGGCCCACTCGACTATGATTTCCGGCCCTGTCAACTCCCCCACCTTATAAAAAAATGTATCCGTTGAGCGGGTCAAAGCCCGATCAAATCCCACCACCCCTTCTATTCCCCCCCGTTTGGTAAACAACCAGTTGGTGTAGCTAAAACTACCCACGGTTATCACTCCCCGGTCCTCAAACACAAAATCCGGTTCGACATTCCCCGACTCAAGGGCTGCCGTGGTCGTTACTATCTTAAAAGTCGACCCCGGCGCATATACACCGCCAATCGCCCGGTTGAAAAAAGGTAAGTCCGCCTTTGCACTTAGTACTTCATACTTAGTACTAATCTCGTTTGGATCAAACGACGGCGACGACACCAGCGCCAATATTTCTCCCGTCCTCGGATCAGAAACCGCCGCCGCCCCCTTTTGACCATTTAATGACTTATATGCTATTTCCTGTAGGCCAGCGTCTATTGATAACCGCAAATCAGTCCCCGCTACCGGCTCCCGCCTGCCCAACTCGCGGGCTGCCTCACCTACGTTATCCACCTCCACCAGCCTCCCCCCATCCACCCCCCGCAAAGTTTCTTCGTACTGAGCTTCTATCCCTGATCTGCCAATCAAACTTCCAGGAGTGTATTTGGCCCCCTTTTCTTTCAAAAGCCCTACCTCATCTTCGCTTACCTCCCCCACATAACCCACCACGTGCGCGGTCGCCTCGTCTCGGAGCAACTCTACTCCGTTCCTATCCAAAATTTTTCCCCTGGGCGCCGGCAGCCTAATCCTAGAAATCCGGTTCTCATCCGCCAGTACCCGATACTTTCCACCTGAAAATACCGTCAAGCCGGTAAGTCGTACTCCCAATACTCCAAACACCACGACAACCCCCAGCCACACCAACCATCCCCTCCGGTAATCTCTCTGCTCCTCGGCCCTAAATTTCCATACCTTCCCCCCCCGCTGTACAAAATCGGAAAAACTCAACCCCGGCCTGAATTTACGCATACTTAGACATTAGATCAATTAGGTCAATTAGGTCAATTTGCTATCTCAGTCCTCCCACCACTCTCACTCTTTTAAGAAGCTGCTCGTCCTCCAACACCATGCCACACCCCCGAACGACAGCCGTCATCGGATCGTCCGCCACATATACCGGCATCCGCGTCTCGTCCTCCATTAGCTTACTCATTCCGGCAATCATGCTCCCCCCTCCGGCCATCACAATTCCCCGCTCCAATACATCCGCCACCAGTTCCGGCGGAGTCACCTCAATCAAATCAGCAACAGCCGACGTAATCTCTCTTAAAGTTGGCATCAGCGCTTCTCGGATCTCGTCTGAAGTAATCTTTAGGCTTCTAGGAAGCCCGCTCTCCAAATCCCGCCCACGAACAACCATATACTTCACTTGGTTCTCAAAAGCAGACACATGGGCGTTGCCTAAAGAAAACTTCACATCCTCCGCCGTCCGCTCTCCCAAAAGTACATTATATTTCAGCCTCACATAGTGGATAATCGCCTCGTCCATCTCATCACCGGCAATCCTGATCGACTTGTTCAAGACTATCCCTCCCAAGGAAATTACCGCCATCTCGCTCGTCCCACCGCCAATATCAACCACCATCACCCCCCCAGCATCATCAATAGGCAACTGCGCCCCGATAGCCGCCGCCATCGGCTCCTCAATCAAAAAACATTGTCTGGCCCCGGCGCTAAGCGCCGCTTCCTGCACCGCCCGCCTCTCCACTTCGGTCACACCCGAGGGAATTCCAATAACCACCCTGGGCTTGGGAATCCTAGGAATAAGCCGCCCCGACTCATGCACCAGTCTGATGTAGTATGACAGCATCGCCTCAGTCGCATCAAAATCGGCAATCACTCCGTCTTTAAGTGGCCTTAAGGCTTCAATTGTAGCTGGCGTCCGCCCCAGCATTTTTTTGGCCTCCTCACCAATAGCCAACACCTGATGGGTCTTTCTGTGCCGAGCCACAACCGACGGCTCGCGAATTACAATCCCCCGGCCTTTGACATGCACCAGAGTATTGGCCGTCCCCAAATCAATCCCCACGTCATGCGAAAGCAACCCGAAAAAGTAATCAAACATAACTCACTCGCAATATATCATATATATGCCCAACGTATTCCAGTTTGCAGTAGCAAACTGCGTTGGTCATATATCCGCCAACTCTTGTCCGCCATTGGCGAACTCGAGTATGACGGCTATAATCTCTCCCATGGCCTGCGAACTCTGGAATTCCGCCCGCCAACTTAGCCAACGAAAAAATCTACTAATTCTTCCCTTCCAATGCCCTCACGATCGCTCCGGTGAATGTACTGGTCCCCACTGCCTCTTCTTCCCCGTCCCCGACTCAGAAAAAAACCTCCCCACTCACACCCGGCCTGCCAAACTACCCAACGTCGTCGATCAGGCTGAGCAATTAATTTGCCGGATTATACTAGCAGATAGAGATGCAATCACAAACCTAAAACTAGATGCGAGAACGTTCATACTAGCAGATCTTCCCCAACACCAAAACTGGAACCACCACATGTTAAAAGGTGGTGAACCCTACGCCAGCCCCGACGATAACTCCTAATAAGCTATGAAAGGACACCACTGGACCCGAAGAAGCAAGTTTAGCAAAGAAGGGCCTCCCCCATGTGATTTTCCACCTGCATACGATACAGATTCATCAACAATAAAAGACGAAGAAATATTGAGGGGAACGGCCATTGGAGTAATGGTCTTCTGTCAAAAATGCGACCGCGGCCGCGGCCTGCATTTGTTCCTCCTACTTGTTCGCTATTGTGGACAAACCCCAGACCCCAATGAGCCCCAGATATTACTAAACGCAAAAGTAGAAGCCGAAAAATCGGCAACCAAACACATCTTAGCTCACCCCACCGGCCACTCCGTCCGCATCATCAACCTTGCCTCCAGCCAATCTGAATAATTTTAACTGAGCCGTCCCATAAACAATTCCTTCGACCTCTGGTAGTGAACCGTTGGGTTACTAGCCCCCGAGAACACCCTGTCTCTATTTGACTTCCTCAAAGTAAATGCAAAAAAATCGTGAGCTTCACGCGGAACCAAATTTTTAATTTTATCAAACGTCAAAAACTTAGCGAAATCTCCTACTGGAACTATACTCCTAAATCTCTCCTGCCCGATTAAGGCCCTGGCCAAAACACAACCCAGACTATATGTATCAGCCTGAACCTCGGCCACTGCACCTTCTGTATTAATCACTTCCGGAGCCACGTAACCGGCCGTTAAATCTGACATCCCACCCTGCCCAAGCAACCCGTCCCATTCAATAATCTCATATCCCCGCCCAGACTCGATTACATTTCGAGCGGACAAGTCACCGCAATATGCCATACCAACATTAATCAAAACTCCGTCAGAAGAAACTTGTGCCAGTTGGGAAAACAACACTCCCACGCGCCTTCTCACTTCACTAAGCGGTCTTGCTGAAACAAAATCTCTGAGTGTCATACCTTCAATCCTCCCCCGCACTATCATAACCTTATCAACCCTGTCACTTTCATCTACCCCCACTACCACGTCCAACAACTTTCCAGTAGTATTATCCTGCATTTCCAAAGCGCTTAAGACCAACGCCTGCTTAGTTGCCGCCTCCAACCACCCACTTCCCTGGCCACGCTCATACTCTTTACAAATCCCCTCTACCTTTTTCCCAGACTCGTACTCAACCATTGCTAAATATGTAGTTCCGGCCTGATTAAGAAGTTTTCTTTTACTTACTCGACTTATATTTCCCCTCTGCTCGCGGGACAATGATTCTATGCCTGATAACAATTCAAAAACCTCATATCTACTGGCCATTACCCCGTCTCCTTGATTTTTTTGCTGCAACCGCTTCGGCATCAGAGTCTTGAGCCAAAAAATGCACGGTCTCTTTACTTGTGGATCTCTTGGGTGAACTCTGAGACGTCTCTACATCAAACACCACTTTTCCACTCGGATCATGTAAATCTTCTCTGATTCTCACGAATTTTTTCGTCCCGTTCTCTCCCTTTACCTGCCACACCACCGCCTTCTCGTCTCCAGCATTATCTACTTCTCTTTTGGGTGTAGTACAACCAACCAACCATCCCAAAGCTCTCATTGCATATCCCACGGCAGAATTCCTGGCCTGTTCGACAGTTTCGAAAGATCGGTCACCCTCATTGCTTCCGTATGGCATAAATATAAGGCTACCACATACCAAACACCATGTCAAGCCTATAGTATCCAATCTCTTTTGACATATCCTATAGTCAGTGTTATAATGACATAACATGTCTATTCGTCCCCCAGAAAATCAACCCGAATCCAAATTGAATATCCCTTCTTGGACCAAATTGGCAGCTATAGCTACACTAGCAATTGGCACCGGGGCCGCCATCCTAAACCAGGTTTACGAGATCGGGGCCGGCAAAATCTCTCCCGACGCCATGCTTGGGGTATATTGCCTAGGCGGCATTACCCTTTTCGGCCTGGGGGCGCTGGCCATCGCTTCCCAAAATTAAAGACGGCAACATGCTAAACTAATTAGCATGTCCTGGCCAAGTAGAATCATCCGCTGGTCGTTTTACCTTCTTTTCTTCTCCGTCCCCCTCTTTTTCCTCTCAATCACCTCCGAGCTTTTTGAATTTAATAAAATCATTCTCACCTATCTCATCACAACCGTTATAGTTTCCTCCTGGCTCGCCGACTGCATTCTACAAAAAAAATTCGTTTTTAGGCGCACCCCCCTAGACTGGCCGCTTCTTATTTTCTTAATATCTCAATCTCTTAGTCTCTTATTCTCTATTTCCACCCACGTCTCCTGGCACGGCTACTATTCCAGATTTAACGGAGGTCTAGCATCATTACTGGCTTACTCCCTCCTCTATTGGGCCTACGTCACCTACATGGACCGCCGCTCTACCCTGAAACTGATCAACTATTCACTGATCACTTCCGCCCTTGTTTCTATCTACGGCACTCTCGAGCATTTTGGTTTCTCCCCATCCTGCGTATTCACGACAGGTACCTGGGACGTTTCCTGCTGGGTCCAAGATGTCCAAGGCCGGGTTTTTGCCACATTGGGCCAGCCTAACTGGATGGCCGCATATTTAGTCGCCCTAATGTTTGTTCCCCTCTCCAAAATTTTATCTTCCAAAAAATTCCCTACAATTTACTATTTACTGTTCACTATTTACTTTTCTGCATTACTGTTTACCAAATCCCGCTCCGGCCTCATGGCCTTCGGCATATCATCAATCTTGTTTTGGGGAAATTTAATAATTGAAAATTTAAAAAATAAAAATTCATTAAAAATTTCGAATTTAAAATTAAAAATTCTTGCCTTTTTAGCCCTCACGCTCACCCTCACCCTCACCATCAATAATCCCGCCGGAGATTTCCTGAAATCCAGATTTAAATCCTCTCCTCCCCCACCCATCACTACCAAAACGACCTCCCCCACCGAAACTTCCCTGGAAACCAGCGGCATCACCGAATCCGGAAATATCAGAAAAATCGTCTGGTCCGGGGCCTTAAGTATCTGGCAAGCCAGCACCAAAAACTTCCTAGTAGGAACCGGCCCGGAAACATTTGCTATGTCCTACTATCAATACCGGCCCCGGGCCCACAACACCACCACCGAATGGGAACTCCTCTACAACAAAGCCCACAATGAGTTTCTAAACTACTTAGCCAATACCGGTTTACTCGGCCTTCTCTCCTACCTGGTCTTGCTTGGTTTTATGATTCGATGCTTTTTTAATAACACCCCCTCAGAGGGGGCGTTACTGACCGCCTTGTTTGCGGGTTGGCTTTCTATATCCGTCACGAATTTCTGGGGCTTTTCCGTCGTCATTATCCAAATATTTTTGTTCCTCTTCCCCGCCATGGCCATCGCTCTAAACAATGAACCCCAAGAACACAAATCAACCCAAATCTCGAAACCCCAAATATTCTTGTTATTTATTCCCGGATTTGCTGTTTGCTATTTGTTGTTTGCTATCTCCCGCTACTGGCTAGCCGACGTCGATTATGCCGCCGGCACATATAATCTCCGCGCCTTCACCGCCACCCAGGAGCCAAAATACCTGCTCTCCTCCTATCAATCTTTGACCCAGGCATATGAAGGCAATCCCGCCGAACCCTCCATCGCCTCAGATTTATCAGTCACCGCCGCCTTTTTGGCCTTGGCCTCAAACGAGTCCGACCCTACTTCCGCCTCCCAACTCGCCAGAGTGGCCATATCCGCCTCGGACAAAGCCGCATCAGTCAACCCATATCATCCCAACATCTTCAAAAACCGCTCCCGCATGTTTATTCTCCTTTCCGACTTAGACTCCAAGTACCTGGCCCAAGCAGACGAGGCCTTAGCCAAGGCCACACAAATCTCCCCCACCGACCCCCGTATTCCCTACAACCGCGGTATCATAGCCATCTACCTAGACCACCCGGATTTGGCCCGCCAGTATTTCCAAGCTTCTCTCGACTTAAAGCCGGACTTCAACGATCCAAAAGTTCGCCTGGAAGAGCTCACCCTGCCTGCCGGCAGGCAGGCAACCCCCTCTGGTGATAAAATCACCCCATGACGACAATCGTCCAAGTCCCCGACCCCGTACTCCGCCAAACCGCCAGGTCCGTCGCCTCCTTAGATTCTAGAGTACTAAATATCATCAATTATATGAAAAAAGTACTAATTACCGCCAAAAACCCAGTTGGCGTCGGGCTGGCCGCTCCCCAGATTGGAATCTCTTTGCGCATTTTTATCACTCGTCCCAAGCCAGACGATATACCCCAGGTCTTCATCAACCCCGAAATTATAAAATATTCCCAGCGTCGCCAATTGCCCCATGGCAAATCCGGCACCTACGAGGGTTGCCTCTCCCTTCCCGGCCACTATTCCCCCATCACCCGCGCCATGTCTGTAACCGTCAAATATCAAACTCTCCACAGTATCACCCCCCATCCCCCTCTTACGACGAAGGCACGAGCCGAAAGCGAGAATTTAAGAGGGGGTGCCGAAGGCGAGGGTGATATTATTGAAAAGACCTCAGTCTTTTCGGGCTTTCCTGCCCATATCATTCAGCATGAAATGGACCACCTCAACGGCATACTATTTATAGACCGGGTCCTAGAACAAAACGCCAAATTATACAAAGCCGAAGGCGACACCTGGCACGAGGTGACAATCTAGACAACCCGCGCTATACTATAAGTTATGGGAAGTATTCCTACACCAGAAGCGCCTGTCAACTATGCCCCGGCCTTTAGTAATTGGTTCGTTCCTTACGCCACCAGAGACGGATACGCTGTCCAATTGGTCCAACCTCCCCCAGGCGAACCGGATCTGAACAATTTCCAAGTCGCAGAGCAAATATTACACCAGCAAGTGAGCCCGATAAGTAATCCAGACACCGCCCTCGCCCTGATGATTGCCAACGCCACTGTATCCGGCAACTGTCAAATCACCTCCACCGGCCAAATAGAGTTTGTTGACCCCAATAGCCCCGAATCTTGTCTCTACTCCACATCCATAGTCCAGCCCTCCCATCCCACCGAAATGCCTGTCACTGTTTCCAAAAACCCAGAGATCCAAGGCCCCAATGCCACTTTGGTCGGTGGAGCGATAATAGCCATCGCCGTAATAGCCTACGTAGGAAACCGGATCCTCCGCCGTCGCCCCATCCAAGTCACTCGAAACCCCCAACGTCTCCCCAACCCCCTTGGCCCTTTCCACATTCCAATCGTTGTCCAAAGAGAGGCCGGATTGAGGCGCAGAGCCGCAGAAAGGGCCTCACCACCAGAAATTAAAGTTCCGGACGAACCCGAACTCACACCTGGGCAAGAAGCAGCGCTTGAATTCATAAACGAAATCGAAGGTCCACCGGATTCAGTATTAAAATTCAAGGACGACTTGATTAACTCCTACGCTCCTTCAGCCTAGCCTTCTTCTTTGCCCTATCCAACTCTACGGCATTCCCAACCTGCTCCACCAACCCCGGTGCCAATCCACTAAATCCCCGAATCGACATTCGGTCACCCACTTCAGTTCCCCCCGGCAAACACATCTCATCACCGTCTGCTTCTACAACTGTCGCCCTGCCGGTCACCAGTTTCGGTCCTCGCGGCGTAGCTACAGTTCTTTCGTACCCCGTAACTTCTCCCAAAATCACAGCCTCTCTCTGATCTACAGAAATCGCCGGTGCGGGTTTGGTACCCCTCACCCTGCGGTACAAACTACCCACCCTATCCACTCTCTCTCTCATCACTTCAATCCATACCGGTGCCATATATATCTATTATAATCTCCTCATGTCAAGTCTTGTCTTCTTTGGCTCCTCGCCATTCTCAGTAATAGTGTTAGAAAAGGTTCTAGGTTCCGGGTTTCAGGTTGCAGCTACAGTAACAACACCGGATAAACCCGCCGGTCGCGGACTCAAACTCACTCACAACCCCGTCAAACTCCTCGCCCTGAAACACCATATCCCAGTTTATATATCACCCTCCTCAATCCCCCCTCTTAATTTAAGAGGGGGGAAGGGGGGCGTTATAGGTCTCGTCGCCGCCTACGGCAAAATTATCCCCCAATCAATTCTGGACAAATTTAATGACCATATTTACAACATTCATCCGTCCCTTCTACCTAAATACCGTGGTCCAAGTCCCCTGCAACAGCAGATATTAGACGGCGTGACCCAAACCGGCGTTACCATCATCCAGCTGGACGCGCTCATGGACCACGGCCCTATTGTCGCCCAGCAAAAAGACGTCATCCTCCCCAACGACACCTGGATTACCCTGGGAAATAGGCTTTTTGAAAAAGGCGCAAAACTTTTTCTAACCTCTCCCCTTCCCCCTCTCCTGAATCAGGAGAGGGGAACCGAAGGGGTGAGGTATAAACCCCAAAACGAAGCCGAAGCCTCATTCACTCAAAAAATCACCCGCCAAAGCGGTTTTATAGAATTTGAAAAATTAAAAAATTATTTGGATCTTGGGATTTGTGAATTGGACATTGCGCGAATGCATCGTGCATTCGTCGGTTGGCCAGGAATTTGGAGTATCGATCCTTCCGGCAAACGAGTCAAACTTGTATCCTTAAGTCCGGTTTTGGTACAATACGCAGGGAAAGAACCCCAACCATGGAGAGATTCCTAATCAGGTTCGAGTCAGTACTAATCCCTTACATCATACCCATCCGCATGGTCCAGATAAATCGGACCGCCAAAAAACAGATTTTCTCTAAAATCGAAATCGCGTCTTACTTCGCCCTGGAAACCATCAGGGTCACCACCATTGCTTTACTGGGAATTATAAATCAGGAACCACTTCAGGCCGCGTTCTTCTACTCAGCCCTCGGCACAGTCACAGAATTCGTCGCCTCAAATCTTGTCGTAGATCGCACCTTCCCTAAGCCGCCGCCGCCACAACCGTAATCCTTTGACCCTTTATCTTCCTCAAACACTTCGTGCAATATTTTGAACCCATATATTTATGCAGGTTAGGCTTAAATACTTTTCTCGTCCGCTGCGCCCTCTTCTTCCACCTGCCTCCAGCTACCCCCCGGCCGTGCCGACCCGACTCGCCGTACTGCACTCCTCGACCACAATTATCACAAACGTATGACATGATAGAATTGATTTTAACATGCTCCCCCTCCTTTTTTCCAACCCCTACGCGTTCATCTTATTCTTTGGCGGATTAATTATCGCTATCGGCATTCATGAAGCCGCCCATTGCTACATGGCCGATTACCTAGGAGACCCCACTCCCCGCGCCCTGGGTCGGCTAACTCTAAACCCCCTAGCCCATCTCGACCCCCTAGGCACCGTGGTCATTCTCATAACCGGCGCCTTCGGCTGGGGCAAACCCTCACCATTTGACCCCTACAATCTCAAGGACCCCCGGAAAGACACAGCCAAAATCGCCCTCGCCGGCCCGGTCAGTAACATAATCGTAGCCATTCTCCTCGCCCAGCTTTTCCGTTTCCCTTCTCTCCCCCCTTCCCTAAACACTATTCTCTATTCTCTAGTCTCTTTAAATATCAATCTCGCTCTCTTCAATCTTATCCCCTTACCGCCCTTGGACGGCTCAAAAATATTTGCCATCCGCTCACCGCTTCTAACTAACCCCCAAACCAGCTATTTTATCCTGATTCTTCTCATTGCCACCGGCATCATAGGCTCCATCCTCTTCCCCATCTCAAATTTCCTGTTGCATATCTTGTTATAATTAACTTGTCCTGCCAAGAAGGACCGATTGAGTCATTTTTTCTCGACTGTTTTTTCCAAGTAGGGCCTGCATAATTCCAGCTTGGTCCTGTACCAGACTGGACATCCCTTCAAAGCGAAAGTCAGAAGGGGAGCTCGCCCACCTAAAAAAGGACTTGGGGAAAAACCTCAATTGCCTGACTGGCGGGACATTTTATTGGTAAAATTAATTCCCGCCGCCCTAGCTCAACGGTTGAGCAACGCTTTTGTAAAGCGAAGGTTCCCAGTTCAAATCTGGGGGGCGGCTCTCAAAAAATTCAAGACTCCTTCTCGTGCTCCTTCTGAATCGTCTTCCAGTGGTACAAATAAAGAGGCAACCCAACCGCGATCATAGATATCGACCCCGTAAACTCCCTCTGCCTCTGCCGCACAAATTCTCTTTCTGACCGCTTCTTCTCTTCCACTACATCCACCTGCATTTTTTCTCCCTCGACTCTTGCCGGCGCCACATATTCAAATTTGTCCGCGTCCTTAAACACAAACACCTTGAGTCCCAAATCCACCAGTCTTATCGACCCGATGACCACAATCAGCAAACCCACAAACGAAAACAGATACAAATACAAAAGCCTTAAGTTAATCTTCACCAATCAATAATAGCACTTTTGCTGTAAAATTAACTCCAAAGCCGGGATGGTAGAGCGGTCAAATACACGGCTCTGTAAAAGCCGCGCCTTTATGGCTACGTAGGTTCGAATCCTGCTCCCGGCACCCTTCGACTTCGCTCGGGGCAAGCACAAATCTTGCAGACTTTCATGAAACCCTTTGCACTCACCCTCCTCACTCTTTTAGTTTTGTCCAACCCAGGCACCGCCCAAGCTCACCCCGTCGACGAGTTTGGAAATACCATAACTTACGACCAGAGACAAATATTGGAGATATCCCCTCGTCAGGCAAAGCTGACTATCCAATTGATATTATACCCCTTGGACAAAAATAAAATTTGGGAAAGTATCGACATAAATAAAGATCGGGAAATTTCCCAGAAAGAAAAAGACTCCTGGATGATAAAGGGCCAAGACTCGTCATGGTTGGAATTAGATGGAACCAGATATGACTTTTCAGCCCATAAGTTATCGTTTCCAGGCTACTACGCCTTTTATTTACCCCGGCCAGCTAACGTTAGTATCGAGTTTGAAACTAGCGGGAAATTTTTGCCAGGACAAATTTGGAGTTACCACTACCAAGGAAAGGACAAAAAATTAGGGGAGTTTGAACTGTCAGCCAAAGGTACAGAAGGTCTAAAGGCGGATGTTTTGGAAAAAGTAGAATCCGACTCGGTCAAAATTAAAGTTAGTGAGGGCCAGAAAAATAGCCCTTCGGTTCTGGGTATAAGTGCTGGATCCAGAATAAACATTTTTTTAAACACTTACGTAAAAGTTGACAAAGTACCAACGAAACTAGCCGGGCTTGCCCTCTTTGCTGCTTTTGTAATAGGCATGCTTCATGCGTTAACCCCAGGACACGGCAAAGCTATCGTTGCCGGTTATCTAGTCGGTGAGAAAGGAACGATTACTCATGCCGTTCAACTAGGTCTGATAATCACTATTACCCACACCGCCAGCGTTTTTATTTTGGGTCTTCTGGCTCTGCTTCTTACTCAATATATTGTGCCGGTCACCATTATTAAGTGGTTGAATGTCGTATCGGGGATTCTGGTTACCGGGTTTGGACTATACCTTCTGGTTACTAGGATAGTTGATTTGTTTAAACCCCAGCATGAGCATCTACATCCACATTTGCACGAAGATAATGTGAGTAAGATTGATTGGAAAAACCTGATGCCCTTGGGTATCTCTGGAGGGATTGTTCCTTGTGTTGATGCTCTGGCTATTTTGGTAGTTGCCGTCTCGGTGCGAAAGATATTGTTCGGGATTATTCTTTTGGTGATTTTTAGTCTTGGCCTTGCCAGCGCTTTGGTTATTGGAGGTGTCTTGGTGGTTGTTTCCAAAAAAATGACTTTGCAAAAAATACCCCATTTTGCAAACACAGAAAAGTATATCTCGATCCTATCTGCTGTTATTGTGACAGGTTTAGGATTGGCTATACTTTTAAACAAACCCACATGAGTGTTAAACTAAAACCATGTATTTCCGCTTTCAAAACAAAATCGCCTACGAAAAGACCCTCATTTTCACCAAGGACATTTTCAACCTCACCGGAAAATTACCCGACTATGAGAAAAATGGCGTCATAAAACAACTCCGCGCCATGGGAACTTCCGTCCTCCAAGATATTGCCGAACATTACTCCTCCAAAGGCCCAGACGATTCGTTTCACAGCCTGGACAGGAGCATCAAAACCGTAGCCAAAATCGCCGCTATGATCGATCTCTGCCACAACCTAGGGTACCTCTCCAGTCCCAACCACCACTCCTGGACCGTCTACTGTGAAGATCTGGCCAAACATCTCGAAGAAATCCGCAAATCCCCACCCAAAAAGTAGTAATCTCTATCCATAAACCCCAAAACCGTCCTCATTTTTTTGTTCTTGATCCACTTAAGCTTCTTAAACCGAGATTTTCTTTGGCTCGAGCACAATGACATCCAAAGGCGCGCCGCCGTCCTACCCCTGTCTCAAATTTACAAGGCCTTCACCTCCCCTTTTGGTCACACCAGCTTTTATCGCCCCGCGGTTACCATCTCATACAGTCTCGACTCGGCTATCTATGGCCAGTGGTTGCCCGGATTTCATCTCACCTCGATTTTTTTGCATCTTCTGGTGGCCGCCTTAACCCCCCTTTTTCTATCGGTATTTTTCCACCTCACTGCCAAAGAGAAACTTCTTACGACTCTTGTCATCGGCGTCCATCCTGTCGCCTCCCCCGTCGTCGGTCTGATCTTCCAACGCCAGGAATCACTGGTTCTCATCGGTATCATGCTCACCTTATATTTTTACAATCTTAATCGTGCCTTACCCACCTCCGCCGCTTTCGCCCTGGCCCTGTTTTCCAAAGAAACCGCCCTCATTATAGTTCCTGCATTAATTTTGCTCACCAAAAAGTTTCATCGCTCGCCGCTCTTGTTGCTTGCTTCTCTCATTTTAGTTTACAGCACCCTGCGATACTCCGCCGTTCCCCAAGTCTGGGGCACACCGGCCGTCAGCCTTTCCCTATCCGAAAATATCGGCACTCGCCTTGATCTTCTCAACCGTTGGCTATTTATGCTCGTCGCCCCCCTCAAACCGACGTTGAGCGACGTGGTGCCCATCTTAAAAATCACCGACCCCAAATCCCTATTTTCGCTCTTTCTCCTCATCATCGCATTCCTAAAAATCAAAAACAAAAAATTCCTAGTCCTGTTTGCCATCATGCTCGCCCCTGGCCTGAACATCATTCCGGTTCCCAGGGTGGGTTCGCCCCACTATGCTTATCTGCCCCTCATTCCCTTCGCCCTGGGTCTGGTCTTGATAACCCGCCGGCTCGGTAGTCCGCTTCTTTACCTCTGGATTGCCATCGCCTCTGTCTCGACTTTCTTCGCCGGCTTCCAATACCAAAACGACGCCACCCTCTTCACCCCGGAAGTTGCCACCGATCCGGATTTTTCCGAAGCCCACTCTTACTTGGGCAACTATTACCTATTCAAGGGGGATTATATCCAAGCCGAGTCAGAATTAGAGCAAGCCACTAAAACCCACCCCCATAAACTCTATTTTTATCTTGGCTACCCGGACATGATCAATCTAGCCGGAATAAAGTTCACGCTCGGCAAACCGGCAGAGTCTAGAAACCTATATCAAAAAGCTAAAGCGACAGCTCCGCCGAATCTCCTCCCTTACATTAATTCGGCTCTTCTCCTTCTGTATCCCTCTCCTGGACCACGGTAATCGTTCCGGTACACCCCTGCCCGCATTCAAAGACATAATCTCCCACCCCCAAAAATTCTATGGTGGCAACAATAGTTTTCCCAGCAGGAACGCTCACATCCATTCTGGGGTAATCCCTAACTTTAAAAACGTAATCCCGGTCTACAGCCGAAATATTCAGCTTCACCATATCAAATAGCTCCACCTTAAAACTATCCGGCACAAATTTCCCCCCATCCGCCCGGACATTTACCGTCTGCACCCTATTCAGCACCTCCTCAACCGGTTCTGGCTTCGATCTTTGGAACAAATAGTAACCCAGCGCAATTAGACCAACTACAGTCAAAACAAACAACAAAAGTCTAACCTTCACCTTTTCATCCTAGTCCTTGACAAACAACCCTGTCAAGAACGATTATTGAATCTAACTATAATGTCCAAAAAATTCTCGTTCATCCTCACCCTCTTCCTCCTCCTAATACTTCTACCAAGACCGGTCCTGTCACAAACCACCTCAAGAGTAGTTTTCAATGGAGGTGAGGCAGGTCCGACTTCTAATGGGGCTACATGTAATGACGTATGCGCAAACCAAGGATACGGATTTCAATGCTATGATGTTGGCACCGACTCGTCTGCATCAAACAACAAGTACTTCGCCAGGGATTCAACAAATAATTCATGCATTGAATTGAGTGGTACCTGCTCTAACTTTATCGAAAATACCCAAGGCACCATATATTGCCCGGCTGGGGCAATCGATAGGCACGAAGTTCAGTGGACAAATTGCTTGTGTTTAACAAACCAAACCGTCCCTACCAACACCCCCGTCCCCACCCTCGTTCCAACAAATACCCCAATCCCAACCCCGACACCAATTCCTGGTTCCGCAAACCTCACCAGAAAGGTTTTTTTACAAAAAGCCACCACCGCTTCATATGATTTCAGATGGGTAACCAATACCCAGAACCAGCTCATCGTCAAGTACGGATTGACGACTTCTTACGGCAGCCAAGTGACTAGTGACGCCGAGCAGTTAATAAATTGCGGTAACAACTCCAGCTTTCCTTGTACCGGCGGGAATAATAACCACGCCAAAATCACCGGCCTGGCTCCAAACACCTCATATTACTATCAAGTTACCACTACCACAGGAACGGCCTTAACCCCGGCCGGTGATCCCAACCACTATTTCAAAACTCCTCCCGCCGTCGGCTCATCCACCCCCTTCACCTGGGCCATTTGGGGAGATTCTGGCGACAACGGCACCCGCCAAAATAACGTTGCCAAACAAGTTTTTGCCAAAAGACCGGATGTGACCATAGTTGCCGGCGACATCGCTTACCCATACAGCACCAGTTTTAGTAACAACAATACTCTTTATTTCGATCGCTACTCTGATGCCTCTCCCGGCCAAAATACGATGTCGTTCTCTCCTTTTTACGTCACCTGCGGCAATCACGAGACTTCTTGCCCCACGGTAATGGCCGACCATAGTCTACCCGGTGGAGGAAAAATGTCGTCCCAAATATCAACTTACGCGTTTGATTATGGCAACGTTCACTTCGTAGCCCTAAATTCCAACAGTAGCTACGCTTACAATGCTACCAATCCTTCCGCTTCCGATCCCCAGGTAGCCTGGGCTTACAATAACTTGATTACCTCAAACCAGCCTTGGAAGGTCGTCTATTGGCACCACAACGGCTGGTCTGCCGGATCTCACTCCACAAATACAGCTATCATAGACAACTTAATTCGCATGGCCTCCGATGCCGGAGCCGATCTGGTTCTTTGGGGCCACTCCCACGTTTTCGAACGCTGGAACCGAAAACCCGGTTTTTACCCCAACGTCCAGGCCTATACTATCGGGAATGGTGGTAAAAGTGGCTCTTCCAGTTGCACTTCTACCAGTCCTGGTCCGGGCTGTGCCGCCAAATCGGCTTCCGGCGACTCCGACGCCGGTTTTCTATATTTCCAGGTCAATGGCGACACCATGACTGCCAGCTATATTGACCAAACAGGAGTTAACCGCGATACCATTACCCTAAATTCTGGCGGTGTTGGACCCACCAACACTCCCGGTCCCTCACCCACCTCCGGCCCTACTCCCACCCGAACCCCAACTCCAATTCCTCCCACTCCCACTCCTTCAGGTGCTCCCACTCCCACTCAGCCTTCAACGGGCGAGATCGATATTGCCGTCTGCGACCGCGCCAACGGTCCTTTCTCTCTTAACATCAACAATCCCTACTTCCCCCTGCCAGTCGGCCTGGTACACATACTCGAAGGTGGAGGACTTAAGGTTCAGTTCAGTGTCTTAAATCAAACAAAAGTTATAGGCGGCATAACCACCCGCGTGATAGAGGAGAGAGAGTGGCTAAATGGTACTCTTGTTGAAGTATCGAATAACTGGTTTGTTCAGGCCCCCAATGGCACCGTCTGCTACTATGGCGAGGATGTGTTCGACGGCAACGGAAATCCCATAGCAGGCTCCTGGATTGCTTATGACGATCCAGCTCACCCAAATTTCAGGCCGGGTATAATCATGCCGGCCTCTCCAGCAGTAGGCCAGTCTTATTATCAAGAATTTGCTCCAGGATTCGCTGAAGATCGGGCTCTACACATATCATTTGGGACATATACAGTTCCCGCTGGCACCTTCAACAATGTCTTATTGGTAAATGAAACTCCCCCCAGTACCAAGCGCTATGCTCCCGGGGTTGGTTTGATTTATGACGACGGAGCTGTATTAACCAGCCTGGGACCAACCATCTCACCCACCCCCATCGCCACCATCAAAAATCTCCTTCTCTCCTGGCTCAGCTCAATCCTGGACCAAAATGGGGACTTCAAAGTCAATTCCCTTGATTTCGCCTCCCTCGCCGGTCCTCTCCCCGCTTCCACCCCATCCCCCACCCTCTCTCCCACTGCCACCACAACAGCCCCTACTCCCACCCGCACCCCTACTCCCATCCCTCCTACTCCCACCCGCACCCCAACCCCAGCTCCTCCCACCCCCACCCCTATCCCTGTCTGCTACGTCAACCTGACTTCCCAAGGAGCGGGCGGAAACAGCTTTTACTCCAGGATATTTAATGACCCAACAAAATCCACAGCTAATGCCACAATTTCCAGCATTTCTCTCACCTGGCCGTACTATAAAGGCCAACTTCAAAAGATTACCCTTGCTGGTGTGATTATTTGGACAGGCTCAACCGGGTCATGCAATTCAACCACGGGTGTTTGCACAGCCACAATTAGCTCCTGGTCGACGGGTAACAGGGTTACCGCCGTCGGACAAACCAAAGATCTGGTCTTCCTTTTCAGTGGCAATATAATAGCAAGTCCCTACATTCTAGCCACCACTTTCTACGAATCTTGTTCTGCAAGTGTTACCTGGCCCTAACAGTTTTCATCTTATGCCCAACAATCGCCGCGGTCTGTTTATCATCCTCCTTCTCCTTCTGGGTTTATTTCTCGGCTTGACTGCGGTCCGTCAAACCCAGCTCTTCAAAAAGAAAGCCGCCCTCGCCGACACGGCCACCCTCACCTTTGCCCCTCTTTCCCCAACCACCTACTCACCCGGTAACTCATTTCCCGTCACCGTCAGGCTCAATACCAACACCCAATCCATATCCGGCAGCGACATCCTAACCAGCTTCAACGCCGACCAGCTCTCCTTAACCGGTATCACCATCAATCCCACTGGAGACACCAACCTCAACTCCACCTCGGCCACCTTTGCCCCCGTCACCAGTACAGGAACATTCGATTTGTTAAGGGTCATAAATTGTGCCAACAACGGCGGCTCGTCTGGTTGCCCCTCCGGTCGGGGCGTTGCCGAATTCGGCTTTGTTCGCTTCAACTGGGGTGCCAATGCCCCCACCGCCGCCTACTCCACCAATGGTTCCACTGTCGATGTGGCCACTTTCACTTTCCAGGTCAAATCTACCGCTCCCGCCGGAACCAATCCCATCAAATTCGTCTTCACTTCCCTCTCCTCAACCACCGACTCCAATGTCACCGCCGCAACCACCGTCGAAGATATCTTGGCGGCCCCCACTTCCCAACTCAATATCACCATTTCCTCGACCGCACCTACTCCCACCCCCACACTTCCACCCGGAGGTACATTTACTCTTACAGCAATTGAAGACACTTACGTGGACTCGGGCAGCCCTTCCTCAAACTATGGTTCAAGCGGTGTCTTGGGAGTAGATGCTTCACCCACCACTAAAATCTCATTTCTCAAGTTTGACCTGAGAAATCTAAGTAACACCACCATTACCTCGGCCAAACTCCGGCTTACCGTTTCCCAGGCCACAAACTCAGACTCCACTTCCACCCAATCGGTTAAATTCATTTCCAATTCCTCTTGGTCCGAAAGCACTCTAACTTACTCCAATTCCACCAGTTACCCCCTAGGAACAGTTCTGGCTACCAACCCCGGGGGAACCCTTGGCGAAACTAAACTAATCGACATCACTTCTTCTGTCTCTGCCAACCGGGGTAATTATTACTCTGTCGGCCTGGACCAGACCGACATTGACGGCCTGGATATTTACTCTTCCGAAGCCACCTGTCCCACTGCCATTCCCAGCTGCCGCCCGGCCCTGGTCATCTCCACTTCCTCCACTTCGTTCCCCCCTGGTGACGCCGACCATGACGGGGACGTAGACCTAGGTGATCTGGGATTATGGGCCCGGGATTACGGTCTGTCCATCTCCCCGGCTAACTTCAACTCGGATTCTACAGTCAACGGCCTCGACTACCTCATCTGGCGCACCAATTTCCTCCCCGCCCCCTCTCCTCCCACTACTCCTACCCCCACCACTACCGGCCCCACTCCCACCCGCACCCCGACTCCTACCCCCACTCCATCAGGCCCCACTCCCACTCCTCCACCAGTAGGCTCCGTCTATCGCTCCTTCACCAACGACAGTTACTGGAACGTCCCCATGCCGGCCAATGCTCCCATCGATATTCACAGCTCCACCTATATTACAGATAGCCAAACATCTTCGGAGAATCTCGACTATCTTGGGCTTACCGCCGCCCCCGACGCTCTCCAAGACTTTGGCTACCCCATCTACTGGGCTACCGCCTCCGACCCCACCTATAACTACAACTACACCTACATAGACCCAGTCACCAACAATCCCGTCACTGTTACCATCCCTTACCGTATCCCTCTTGGCGCCAAACCAGCATCGGGCTCTGACGGAGCGCTCATCGTCTACGATCGGGGCTGGAACCAGGTCATAGAAATGTGGAAAGCCGTATACAACAGCACCAGCAACTCCTGGTCTTATGCATCATTCAAGCATTACGTTCTGGACTCCAATGGCCTAGCTTTCGGAGTCACCGGCTATACCACAGTCTTAAATTTCGGTCACCGAGGTATCCCTCCCCCCGCCCGCGCCATCCGGGTGGACGAGGTCCAAGCCGGCGCCATCAACCACCGCCTGGAGTGCTTCTGGTGGGCCACTGGAACCAATTACGCCAACCACTACTGGCCGATGTCCGGTGACGAAGGTGCCAAAGGCGGCATCGTCCCCGAAGGCATTGTCGCCCGCATCAAACCCAGTGTAAATCTCTCAACCAAAGGCCTAACCCCACCCGCCCTAGTAATAGCCAGGGCCCTTCAAACTTACGGCTGCACTGTAGGAGACAACACCGGCGCAGGAAACCGGGTACAGCTTGAGTTAAATAAAACCGCGTGGCAAAATCTGGGCCTGACCTTCAGCGCTCTCAGCTCCATCCCCTGGTCCGACTACGAATTCATCCAGGGCGGCTACGATCCCGTCACCGGAACCATCAGACAGTAACCCCTCTTGACTCTCCCCCCAAAAACCTTTTTACTTAAGAGATACTCCAAATGAGAACGATACTCGTATTTGCCCTAGGTTTAGCGGGTCTCCTCATGCTTTTATCCCAGCTTTTCTCTCCACAAATCGCTCTGGCCCAAACGTCTTGTACTACTCCGGGCTCACTATGTACCTCTGGCGTCACTTACAACGCCGACTCCAGCGCCAATATCTCCCGCAGTAGCGACTCCGCCCAGCTCCCGGAAACAAATCTCATAAACCCCACCCAAGGCTGGGTCGCAGTGAGAATGAAAGTGGGCTTCCCCTCAACTACTACTCTTTCCCCAGACCCCATCATCTGGGACATGAGCGAATCTGACCCCAAGGACCTCTTTGTGTATTACGACGTCGGAACGGATCAGTTTCACTTCGCCCGCAACAGTGGCTCCGGCGGCACTATCCACGCATCAGCTACTCAATCCTTCAGCATCGGCGATACCAAAACCATTATCGCCGCCTGGACTCCCACCCAACTAAAAATCAGTGTTGATGGAAATCAGTTCGTTACCACCTCTACCAGCTCCATACCTGCCCAAGCGCCGTTTCTAATCGGGTCTACCCTTGTCCAAGGCTCAGGTCGCCAGCCTAATTCCGATTATTATTGGGTTGCCGCCGGAACCGGAACCTTGTCAGACACCCAAGCCGCCCAAATTCATTCCTTCGCCAACTCCGACCATCCCCGCGCCGACTTCCCCGGAAGTGCAACTTTCATCTGGTGGGCCAAATCCGACCAATACAATACCGACTCTGCCGCTCCAGACCAACTAGCCGCATACAGTTTCAACGAAGGCTCCGGCACCACCGCTTTTGATACCTCCGGCAACTCCCGCCACGCCGCCCTCTCCAACACTACCTGGACTACCGGCAAGTTTTCAAATGGCCTATCATTCAACGGCACTTCCAGCCGCACCCAGGACTCTTCCGTTACTATCCTCCCCTACACCTTTATGGCCTGGATCAACAATCCCACTAACAGCTCTCGGGAAACCATCGTCTCCGTCGGCCCCAACCGTCACTTTTTCCTGGCCAACGGCCAAGTCGGCTTCTACGACGGCACCCGGGATGATATCTGGTCCGGCACAATTCCCAATAACCAATGGCACCATCTGGCGGTAACTTATGATGGCACCGGCAATCTCCGAGCTTATCTCGACGGCACATGGATGGGCACTACTTTCGCCTCTCCCTTTGGGGCCCAACCTAGCTCGGTCACCGACACTATATATATTGGTGCTCATCCATCGGGTTCCCAGCTTAACGATTTCTTCTCCGGCATCATCGACGAGGTTCGAATTTACAACCGCGAGTTATCATCCACCGAAATCCAATCCGTCATGAATACTCCCATCTCCGGCAATCCTCTCTCCACCCCAACCCCCACTTCCGTTCCTACCGGATCCCCCGCCCCCACCTCCTCATTTCTCCCAGGTGACGCCGATCACGATGGGGATGTGGATCTAGTAGATCTGGGCCTTTGGGCTCGCGACTACGGCCTAACTACTTCGCCAGCCGACTTCAACACCGACTCAATGGTCAATGGGGTTGACTACCTCATCTGGCGTGTCAATTTCCTTCCCTCTCCCACCTCTTCCCCCACCCCGACTTCTACCGGTCCTACCCCCACCACTAGTATCCCCACACCTACTCGTACCCCCACCCCCATT
>Ga0209542_10006598_pt1 | contig 22521 bp, 26 predicted proteins | sample RifCSPhighO2_01_FD_184028 | JGI IMG/M metagenome (GOLD analysis project Ga0209542, IMG submission 184028) | Soil microbial communities from Rifle, Colorado - Rifle CSP2_plank highO2_0.1 (SPAdes) (version 2) | ecosystem: Environmental > Terrestrial > Deep subsurface > Rock core/Sediment ... | reverse complement strand
TTGGTAACCCATATGTTTATGAGTATCGAGCTAAACTATCTCGATACTCATAAACATATGGGTTACCAACGAGCGGATGCCCATCAATCACTTCGTGAATACGCGCATAATAATATAAGCTGTCGGCAGTCCCTTTAGGTAGTACGCCTTGCCAGCCCCCAGCCTCTTTTATAGTGAAAATCGCCGGAACAAGTGTGGCTACTAATGCGACAAATACAAAAACTTTTACCGGACCCAGATTCCACTTCATGTTCAAATATGATACACTTTTATTCTTAAATGCGCACGAATAATCTCACTTATCAAAAGGACGAGTGGCAGAATATCTGGACGCGTCGTGGGTGGTTGACGTTAATTGTCAACATTGGTCGTAGTACATATAATTGGTTCTTTCGCCGATATCTCCGAAAATTCATTTCAAAAAACACTCGCTTCCTCGAGGTCGGTTGTGGTACAAGCACTCTTACCCTTTCATTGGCTGGAGAAATGAAAGAACTTGTCGGAGTAGACATTACTGAATCCGCTATCGAGCTCTCTAGTAAACATGCTAGAGATTTGGAAGTGGAAAATAGCAGATTCGAGCTCGGCGATTGCCTTAACCTACCTTATGAAAACGAATTTGATGTGGTCTGGAGCCAAGGACTTATGGAACACTTCGAGCGTCCGGAAGTTGTGGCGGCGGAACACTACAAAGCCACAAAACCTGGTGGTATAACCCTCATAAGCGTTCCTTATAAATACTCTTACCATATCCTCTGGTATATTTTGACAAGACCGAAGTTCTTGCGATTCCTCTGGCCATGGACCGACATCCTCTATCTGGACAAGAAGCAGCTTATGGCTATTGGAAAAGCTCTCACACCTATGGCCCGTACCCGCTTCCTACAACCTTCCCTTCTCGGAATTATTATCCTAGAACTGCCAAAGTGATGGCAAAAAAATAATGGACTGGATAATCACTCCCACATATAACGAGCGCAACAATATTCGCACACTTGTGAACAAAATTTTTACTCTCTATCCCGCTATCCATATCTTGGTCTGTGATGATAATTCACCTGACGGAACTGCTGAAGTAGTTAAAGAACTTCAGAGACAATATCCCAATCTCCATTTGAAACAAAGAGATAGCAAGCGCGGTTTAGCCAGTGCTTATCTCGAGTCATTTAAGGACGTACTCAGAGAATACAGTGATGTTCGGGCCATCATAACTATGGACGCTGACCTTTCGCATGATCCAGCTGTAATCAAGACTATGTTAAAAGAAATAGAAACTCATGACTTGGTACTCGGCTCACGCTATGTTTCAGGAGGTGGTGTAAGAAATTGGGCACTTTGGCGAAGAATTCTTTCTCGTGCAGGAAATCTTTATGCGCACATTGTAACGCAGAGTAGCATCCACGATTTGACTACCGGCTTCCATTGCTACAAGAGAGACCTCCTAGAACGTTACGACTTGGATGCTGTGAAAGCTACTGGGTTCGGCTTTCTTATGGAAATGAAAATTATTGCTGAACGTTTGGATGCGAGAATTAAAGAGATCCCCATCATTTTTCCAGGAAGAACAGACGGGCAATCAAAACTTTCCAATCATATTATTTATGAAGGACTGATGATGCCTTGGCGCTTCTCGCCACTCGTCATCCGCATGTATAACAAAAGGCGTCCTGCGGATGATTAATCCGCAAGACGCCCGAACTAGAAACCGTCTCCTCAAGCACTACCCGAGGAGTCTCCCAACCTCCGCGCGCAACATCTCGAGACTACCTCTTTCGCGCAGATACTGGGGGCTCACTTCTGGTGTCACGATCCCCTCCCACCCTGACAACCTCACACCTGTACAAAACTCTTTGAGTGGGAAGACGCCACGGCCGAGAAAGACGTTCCGCCCATGTGACGGCCCCAAGCGTGGGTCGTAGTCACACAAGTGAATCTCTTTCGTGAAGGGAGAGAACTTCTGCCAGAGGTGATACACGAGCTCTGCGACATTCTCTCTCGCTGTCGGCAACCCCGTGACGTAGTGCTCATCGAGACTCCATTCGAGTACATGCTGAGTGTCGAACACTACGGGGAGCTTCGAGTCGATCACAGCGGCAACAAAGTCTTGAAAGTGCTTGGCATAAGCCTTGCCATGACAAAACTCCGATGACGTCTGGTAGAGATAGTGTGGCTTAGTCGGTTCACCAACCCTGCTGCCGTAAACGACAACGGGATCAGTACCAACACTTACCACTTGTTCTGCGAGGCTCGTCCCCGATGGCACAAGCGCTCCGAGTGGCCGGAGGATGTAGTTGTGGACAATTCGTTGCCCAGTCTCCCACGACCACCCCTGGTGGAATCGGATGCCAAGATCAAGCTTGGCCGCCTCTTCCCGCAACTCCATTACACGTTGCGGGGAAAGTAGCTTGCCAAGAAGATGACATTCGACTCCGTCGAAACCGGCCGCCTTGATTGCCCCAAGGGGTGCTGGAATCTTCTTCCAGAGCACCTCCATATAAGGCAGGAATACTCTCACCATCAGACACTCTCCTTCTGCCCTCCTATAGGGCGTGCTTTCTCTTATTTAAGACTAGCACCAAATAAGACTGTTGTCAAGTAGTCTGCGCGATCTTATTAGTCGTTTCTAGCTATTACAAAAAAGGTGTCGCGGAAGTTGATTGGAATTTTCAATTCAGATATGGGCTTTTTATTGGTCCAACGTGCCAACACGTTCCAGAGAGACAGCTTTTGCCAGCTAAAAAGCATTCGGAATATATAAGGAATTGTGAAATGTTTGCCAATATTGGTTACCAAAACAGGAGAGAATCCAGTCTGGATAAGTAAGTTGCCGAGATTCTCTCTATTGAAAAAAACTAGATGCTCAGGTGGCACAACCAGGTGCCAGTTAGACTTAAGAGTTCGAGCCACTAGACTCCCAGCGTCTGGCGTAGCCACGACCACAATTCCCCCCTCCGTTAATAAACGCCTGGCTTCTATAATACTTGATTTAGGATCTCTTAAATGTTCAACCACGTCTAGAAGTGTGATGGCGTCAAAACTTTTTTCCGGAAAATTTATATTATCAAGAGTGCCAGCCTGGACAGTTAATCCTTTCGCTCGCCCCTTCTCTATAGCGTGTTCTGAAATATCTATTCCCTCCACTTCCCAGCCTCGACTCCTGGCAATATCTATGAAGTATCCAGTAGCACAACCCACATCAAGTAGTCTCCCCTTTCTCCCAAGGGCACTCTCCATATGATCGAGGTATGACTCGAAAGAACGTCGCATGGGTTCTTTGTCACGATCGTAGTTTATATAACCGCAACACTCCCCACCACCAGCAAAATATACTTCGTTGTAGAAGGTTGCTGTCTCTTCTGGCATAGGAGAGACGAAAATAAGTCCACACGAATTACAACGCACCAATGTGTGGTTATTCTTACTTCCCCACACAATATTATCTATTTGGCCACAAGACGGGCATGGGGATATAAGAGCATCTTTATGGTAAGTAGCACCAGAAGCAAACACGAGATGCTTGTATATTAAAAAATTATAGATCGCCATAGCGACGCTGATAAGTATCTGGGACATTAGATAAGGGATACCAAGTAAGTCCACGCCCACATACATTAGAAGAGTGTTAAAGAAAATATTAAAGACTTGAAGCCCGAGATAAAAAACTGTCTGTCGTCCTATTCCCCCCTTTGTATAATCATTAAAGGTAAAAAACTTCTGCATAACAAAGCTCACAGCAACTGCCGCGATAAAAGCTATGACAGCAGCCAACAGATACCACATATGGAAAAAATGTACTAAAACGAAAAGTAGGACTAGGTCTATAGCCACAGCCGAAGCGCCAGAAATTAGATACCGCATTACCCGCCACTGTATTAATCTAGAGATCATATCTTCATCTTTACTTTTTAATATCGGCAATCAACGAGTCTACCTCTTTTAAGACAAGAGGAACAGTGATGGAGTTAACTTGTCGCAAAGCTTCTTCTTTATTGTAATGCTTCGCATTTAGCACAGAAAGCTCTGGCCGCAATCGATGTGGTGGTATAACATTTCTATGTATGGCACCTTGTGGTGGCTGCTCACGCTCATCTATCGGTCCAGTTATGTCTATAGTAGGAATACCAAATGCCTCGGCAATATAGATCGGCCCGGTATCAACAGAGATAAAGAGGGAGAGTTTTGATACCAAAGTTTTTAGTTCATCTGTACTTAATTCTGTCATAACCACAGCCTTAGTTTCGGGAGAAAGGTTGGAGATAACTGTTTGAACCTTTTCTTTATCTTTTGGACCACCGATAATCAAGAGTTTCGCATTATATTTTTTTGCCACATAATCAGCTACCTCGGCAAATCTCTCTGCCGGCCATTCCTTAATCTTATTCCCCGCAGAGGGAGAAATGCCAACTACAAAATCCTTTCCAGTATCAATAGACTTACCAGCGAAAAATTGTTTAATTTTTCTATCAGCATTCTCAGAAAATCCTAAATGCTTCTTTGTATCTTTGGTATATATACCGAGTGATTCAAGCGCTTTTAACCTCTCTTTAGGGGCATATTCGCCCATACGATACGGAAAGGTTTTTACAAACTTCTTTATAATCTTATAGGGCCTGGTTTCGGCTGGAGATATGCTACCTACTGTCGTCGGCGCCACTATTAGAGGAATACCTGAAAGGTAAAATCGTGCAGCATATTCATATGATGGCCCAGTCACTATCGCCACATCAGCATTGAGGGTGTCGCGGTCAATATCCAAATACTCGTCCACTAAACCACTATAATCTAAAATACTTTTAAGAAATCCAGAATTGCCAGCTACGATAATGCGTGCGTTAGGTAAATTTTGGCGTAAAGCGTTAAATACTGGTGTATTGCATACCATGTCCCCTAGTTTCCCTGTCGGTGCCACTATTACTCGATTAATTTGAGTGGGAACTTTGTCTGCTCGGCCATGGAAAATAGACCGGAATAAAACTTTCAAGAGCAGATTGATCCTTTTGATTCTTTTCATAAAGATCGTTTTATAAATTCCCCGATAGCAATACCTCGCTTTTCCCAAGTGTATTTATCTTTTGTGAGCCATGCTTGATTTGAAATTTTTTCTGAAAATTTACGATCTTCATAGACTTTTAAAATAGCCTTCACCCAACCGTCCGGACTATTGTGCTCGACAATAATGGCGTCAACTCCATCAGTCAGAACTTCTTCAATGCACTCAGTACGCCCCGCAATTATCGGCCGACGTGTAGCAAGTGCTTGAAACATCTTGGCCGGAGAATCCCCTATTAAATCTTTTTTTCTCTTGGGAACAAGAATAACATCAAACGCTTGGAGATATTTTGGTATATCCCCCCTTTCTTGCCATGGCGCTATGATAATCCTATCTTGTACACTACTCTTCTTGGCCACATCGCGAAGCCACTGCGCCTCACTATTTAATTCACCCACAATAACACAAAAAATATCTGCTGGCAGAGACACTAGACTCTTTACGATATCATCTAATTCATAATAATCGTTGTTTTGATTAGCACCAACAACACCGGTATAACCTATTAGATATTCGCCCACTGGAAGCCCTAGTTCTTTCCGAAGTTCATGTTGATCCTTTAAATAATCGAACCACGAACTATCGGCTGCACTACATAAAGAAAGAAAGGTATTGTTATTTGTTTTTTGATAGTACCGTTTGAGTCCAGAACTGATTGCAATAACACCGTCCGCAAATCGCACCGCCATCGTATTTAAGAATTGCTTTGACTTATTCCCCAACACCGAATGTATCTCAAAAAAAACTTTTTTCCGCAAAATTATTTTCGTGCATAATACTGATAAAAAGAGCGATTCGTCCCTAAAATAAATAATATCGAACTCTCTGGTGTGTTTAACGAGAAATAACGTGAGACTAAAGTTTGAAGACAGGAATTTGAAAAATTCATACCACCTTTTACCACCATGTTTAGATAATGTATTTGTCACAGACAAACTGACAATATCAAAAGGATTTTTCACACCCATCATATGGAAAAAATCCTCGGATTTTCTATACTGATCTGTCGTTACAAGTTTAACCTTAAAACCTTTTTGTGTATTGATCGCCTCACACGTCTTTGTAAGATTATAGGCGTTTGTCCTATCAGACAAAAGGTTTATTTGTGATATGTAGATTACTCTAATCATGATTTCTTAGCCTTACGATTTGATTCTTCTTCATGGTAAAAAGGAAAAAGAATGTCGTAAGATTTGACATGAACTCCAACACTTCTGAAATAACGTGGAAAATATTGCTTATAATATGAATCCAATATCTCTGGACGAGACCTAGTTTTCGAAAGAAAGTTGAATAAGTCAAAACCTGGAAGATTAATTTCCCCAGCGCAATCATAATCTATAAGATAAATACTTTTATCAGATGTAAGCACATTGTCTGGTGTCATATCACCATGTTGAGTTAATATCGGCAACTGAATATCCTGTCCAAGTGTTTGAAATTTTTTGGTATTTTGTGCGAGATACGACTGCCAGGCGATATATTTCTCCATAACAAGTTCGATACCACGAGCTTCTGCCGAGAACCTGACTCCAGGACAAACCGTTTCGACAGAAAAGACAACTTCTCTGTCATCGTAGAGATAAAGCGGCCCAGCAAACATTTGAGTAAATTTGGAGCCGCGCACTCCCTCCTCAAGCAACTTGAGATTCTCGTAATTACGCCTGATTATTCCTGCTGCAAAATACGTGCGGACAGTTTTGACACATAGTGTTGGTATTATTTCTCCTTCTTCAAAAACTAGAAGTAGCACCTTACCCTTACCCAATTCTGCTCCTGAAGCAGGGGTGCTAATTTTCATAAAAGAAAGAGCGGCATGAGAAGTTTTAAGCCATTCGGGATGTTGGCGTATTAGCTGTGTTAAGAGATGGATCATTTTCTTGCGACGATACCGAAACTGAAGAAAAAATACCGGTATAACCTAAGAATAATTTTGGAGTGCGCCAGTATCCGGGCTAACTTTCTTTTTACGCTTGCCGCCGGCATAAGAGAATTAATCAAATATGCCAGAGCATTTAAGTTTCCATAAGGGATCATTATACGTGGCAGGTTGTAGCCAGGATGTGGGAGATAGAAACTTATATCATCAAATCCAGACTCCTGAATTAATTTTTCATAACCACTACGAGTATAAGTATAAGTGTCATATCGTTTCCCAGTGCGTAGTTTGGAATATACATTGGCTAGAAAACGTGGCATATAACTCGTAAAGTAAAGACCGCTATGGTCTCTTCCTCTAAAATAAGAGAGTGCGAAACGATTTTCAATGCCAATGTAGAGGCACCCGCCTTTTTTCAATAAACCTTTAGCGATACGCAAGCTTTCGAGCTGAGCCTTGCGCGGATTAGAGAAACGATCGGTTACGCCGATCCATTCCAGAAGACCATTCATGACAATCAAGTCGAAACTTTCTTTAGGAAACTGAGCATCAAAGATATCCCCTACAAATACTTCGACATTCTTCAAACCCTCTTTCTCTGCTCTCAATTTAAGAAACTTCATACGCAAGAATGACTGATCAAGCGCCACAACTTTTCGCGCTACTCTTGCCAACGGGATACTTATACGCCCCATTCCAGCACCAAGATCCAGTACCGAGAAATCTTTAGAAAGAGGAACTACAAAACGCCAATCAGCTCTATTTTCCTCAAAGGTGAGATCGAATTTGTTCGGGTAGTGGGTCTTGAATTCGTCCCAACCTTTCTCTTCTATATACTGTATAGCCTTTTCAAGCTCTTCTTTAGGAGCCTTGCCCCAATAACGATCTTCTGAAAAAAGGGGTATACTTTCAACAATTTTTTTGTATTTATATTTTTCTAGATTCATTTTTACATATTCATAACTTATCGGGAGAATAGATCTTTTCAACCATATCAAGACCTTTTTCCTCTTCCTTTGTATTACTTGTTTCAGTTTTAAAAATATACCCTCGCTCGCCTTCCAAACAATATTTACTCATACGATAATATGGGGAAAGAGATTTGACTTTATTTAGAAGGTTATTTTTTATAATAAAATCACAAAGTGGTTTATCATCATTATTCCAATCACCCAACTCCTTCATATTAAGCGTCGCTGTAAACTGGCCTTCACGCGTAAGTGTTGTGCGAGACATATCAAACGAACCACCAAGTCTATCCATCATCTCTCGGGTAAAATACTCAAAAGAAGCCCGAAGAGAAAAAGGTTTTGGCAAACCAAGCCACTGTCGTACTCGTCGCTGCGCATTACCCGTTGAATTTGTAAGAATAAGCCAATCTTCTTGTGGCAAAATATCTATAAACATCTGATCTGTCAAAATAAAGTTATCGTCGTGAGTCACAAGTAACTTATCGTACCGCTTGTAATCATTTTTTTCTAACCATTGATTTGTGTTGCCAAAATTACCCATAGTATTTGGTTCAGGTATATATTTCCATCCTAGCGCTTCTATCTCTGCCACAGTGGCCACCTTTCGATATAAAACCCTATCAAACAACTCTCGCCTGGAATAGCCGAGGTTGACAAGTATCTTTTTCTTTTCTTCCACTGCATACGATGGGTCTCGGTGTGATACTAAAAATAAATCTACTTCCCAACCATTTGGTATCTTTTGATTTGCTATCTGCTCAAAAAAAGCTATTGGGAAATGCCAACCACTAGCTATCACCGCTAATTTCTTCATGGTTTTTTCTGATTAAAATTAGTGATAATCCCACTTATCTTTTGGACATCACGGACGCTCACACCAGTATGTAGTGGCAATAAAAGATACCGACTTTCAAGTTTATCCATTATTGGTAGAACTTTTTTGCCGCCAAAGATCGAGTATAAATCGTTGCGATTATCATAAGCGGCAGAGTCAATTCCCTGTTCCTTAAGTTTTTTTTGCAATTCTTCGCGTCGGTCAGAAAACACAAAAGCTCGCCAGATAAAAGCGGAGATATTGTGTTTTTTGTATTCCTCCACAAGACGCTTGCGGTAGAGAATAACCTTTCGGAGAGAACGCAGATTGCCACGTCCTATAGCTGCCGCTACATCATTCATATGGTATTTATAGCCTGCTTCTGTAATATCGGATGTCTGTCTGTTTCCGCGGTCAAGACCAAACCAACGCAGACGGCGAGCTTTTTGGGACAGCAATTTGTTTTTACATATAAGGGCGCCACCATCTCCTGTTGTGAAAGTCTTGATGGCTTGAAAGGAGAGACAGATGAAATCACCTTTACCTAAGTTGTCCGAACCAATTGCTTGAGCAGCATCCTCGATAAGCGTGATATTTTTCCCCTTACATAATACTACTAATTCGTCTAACCCACGATTATTACCGTTGAAATGAACAAATACAACAGCTTTCGTCTTTGAAGTTATTTTACTTTTTACATCTGCGACACTAATATTCAAATCTTCTTCTGTGTCTGCAAAAATAATTTTTGCACTACGATGCAGTAGTGGTAAATTTGTAGCAACTGCTGTTAAAACCGGTGTAATTACCTCATCACCTGGACCAATTTGGGCAAGCTCATATGCAAGTTCTAACGCTGAAGTACCCGAATTAAGAGAAACGACATCATCAAATCCAAACATGTCACCAAATTCTTTCTCGAAAGCTTTGACTTGCGGTCCTTCAGCAAGCTGGCCACTACGCAGTACTCTGACTACATTCCATACCGCTCGCCAACTGACATAGGGCTTAAAAAGCTTAATGTGCTTCATAAATAAAAGTATTTGATTCTGGAGATTTGAGCCATTCTTCAAGCGTTAGAGCACTTTTGTTGCGTTCCGACAAAATTGGAGTGCCTTGTAAGGGCCATGTAATTCCTAAAGCAGAATCATTCCACAAAATCGTTCCCTCTCCTTCTCCGTTATGAATAGCTGTGCATTTATATTGCACTTCACAGTTATCGCTAAGTGTCTGGAAACCACGCGCAAAGCCAGCTGGAGCAAAGAGTTGTTTTTTATTCTCCGCGCTTGCTTCAATGCTTATCCATTTCCCAAGAGTTGGGGAACCTTTGCGTATATCGACCGCGACGAGGAATGCCTTACCTTGGGTTACGCGCATAATCTTTGCCATCGGTGGGCTCCACTGAAAATTAAGACCCCTTATGGTATTACGCGCTGTTGAATGAGAATGATTGTCTTGAACAAACATATCTGTAATCCCCGCTTTGGCAAATTCATCCTGCCGGTAACTTTCCATAAAAAAGCCTCTGTCATCTTCATGAACTATGGGTGTGTAGATATATACGCCAGATATTTTGGTTGTTTCTATAATCATGAATTTTTAGCAGAAGCTAATACGGAGGCTCCCAGACCCTGCATAACATGCTCTGATACAAGCCCTTGTTTTGCAAAAGAATAAATATCTTCTGCAGTTGCCCATGTGAAATTTTCTGGAATATCTTTTGGCTCTTCATCTAATTCTAAAAAACATACTTTATTATTTTTCAGATATAACTGCGCACCGTCCTGGGAGATTATAAAACTCTCGCACTTAGAATCTTCGTACATCCAGGTAAATGGTACCTCGCCCGAACGCTTTTCTTTTATATTAATGTAAGAAGCGTGTATAGTCGAGGTGATCTGCACGTGACCGGGAGTCGGGTTACCAGGCTCACTTTTCGCCTGAACCAAATATTTATTTTTGTAACGAGCCATAAGAGCAACACCATATAAGACTTCTCCACCCTGAGGAGGTATGGGAGCAATAAGGAAACGTTCGACCCATTGTGCCCGTCCAATATCCCATGCTTTCAAAAATACGCCACGATGGTATTTGCCAGATTTATGGCCAATATAATTTGATTTCCCTTCTGTCTCAATAATTTTCCAATCGTTCATTTTAAACAAAGGAACCTCTTTAACTTCTATTGAGAATCGTCCTTGTTGCTTCTCGAACCATTTTCCAAAGTCATTCTTCAGTTTCATAAATACTATTTTTTAAAAACAAAAGTAGACGCAAATTTTAGACTATCTGCTTGTATGGAGATGGGTATAAGTGTGCCATCTTCCTTGATACTATAAGAAGAATATCCGTATTCTTTGAGCAATGCAAGTGACATTTTTGTTCGCGGAGTAGCGAGAGGTGTATTATATATTCGCAAGGCAAGCACGGGAGAATGTTCGGTAAACAATTTCTTTGCGCCTCGGAAAACCAAGTAATCTGCGTTCATAACGTCCATTTTGATTATTATCGGCACTTCGTGGGAAACAATATACTCATCTAAAGTGGTAGCTGGGATAGAAATAACGTCATACGTTCCCCTAGGCGTCCCGGAAGCAATATCAGAAAACAAAGAGCTCATACCACTTTTATTACTGAGAAACGTGTCATGAAATTCAACCTCCCCAGACACATCGGAGATCGCGACTGCTTCTACTTTAGTATTAGGACTTGCATTAAGCATTATATACTTCACGGTATGAGGATTTGGTTCAAAGCTATATACGTGCGCACCTAGTTCCTCCGCTAGTATTGTATATAGGCCGAAACTTGAACCCACGTCATAAAACACATCCTCTTGTTTCATATTTTTTATCAAGTAGCGCACTAAAGGGATTTCAACTAGTCCAAAAGAGTTAGAATAATATGCTATCAACACATTCTCATCCCATAATGGCAAAAAGAGTTTCCTCTTCCAAAACATTTCGACAAACACATCAGCCTTTTTGTTTAACCCAGCCTTGTAAAGAGTCACACGGAGAACTCTCATAGGATGGCGCATTAATTTCTTTATTCTGCTTACCCAGAGTGAATCCCTATTTGCATTTACGTATAACCTGACTCGACACTCTGCAATGTCGAGCCTATGTAAGAGCCACTCTTTTTTTGTCATATTTTGAAATTACTTTATCCCAAGCTCTTGTTTGAGAGCTTCTATCCCTTCTTTCAATGATATTTTGGGACTCCAGTTTAATATAGTTTTGGCTCGAGAAATATCTGCCACGCGCCGGCTTGGCCCTGCGTGAGATCCTTCAAGAGACTCAAGGTGAACCACTGGACCCCCCATTAACGAGACCAGTTCTTTTAGAGAGGTTTCCACTCCGCTCCCAATATTAAAGACTTCTCCAGAAGTTATGGTGGGATGCTCGGCCGCCAAAAGTGCCGCTCTAGCAATATCTTTAACGTGCACATAATCGCGTGTACTACTTCCGTCACCAACCATTGTAAGTGGCTGACCTTTAAGTCTTAGATCTAGAAAGCGACCTATGACTAGCTCGTTAGCCCCTACTGGATTTCGGGATCCGTATGCATTAAACACCCGTAGGGAGACCGCTGGTACGCCGTATTGCTCTGACCATAAGCGAACGAGTTGTTCTCCAAAATATTTATATAAACCGTATGGATCAATTGGACTCGCCACCATATCTTCTGTAAACGGGACAACTTTTTGTTCACCATATATTGCCGCAGAGGAAATAAACACGAATTTCTTTACTCCAGCACTTCGAGCAGCTTCCAAAGTAGTAACCGTACCTCCAACATTTACGCTTTCTGTTTCTATTGGTTTATCAATTGCTTCCTGAATGACATTGCCGATTGCTGCAAGATGAAACACATACTCCGTGTCTGCACATATTTCCTTCATAGCTGATATGTCACGTATATCGCATACATGCACATTGGCACCTACAAGATATTTCTCTTCTCTCCCCTTATTAAATGTGCCAGTGACATGGACATCATACCCATGATCCAAAAGTAGTTCGGCTAAATGCGAACCTACTAACTTAGTACCCCCAGTGATAACAACTTTTTTCATAACAGCTCTTTAGTCTTTTAGATATTCTTTCAACCCTTCTTCAAAAGTATATGATGGTTTCCAGCCTAAATCTAATATTCGAGAATTGTCCATCTGATATTTTATATCCATGCCAGGCCTATTATTTGGATATGTGTTGATTTTCTTACCAGTAACTTTTTCTACAATACCGACTAAATCTTTTACAGGATAACCATCGTTAAGAGTAACGTTGTAAACTTTATCTCCTTTATCCAAAATTAAATCTACAACTGGTGGAATATTTTTGACATAAATATATTCTCTAAAACCGATACCTTTGTTGTGTAGTGGAATAGGTGCCCCAGTTTTAAGAGCATTTTTAATCGCCCCCATTATTTTTCGCTCATCCTGTCTCGGTCCAAAAACATTACAAAATCTGGTTTCGGCAGTCTTCCCCTTCATCTCATAAAATGTATTATCATAAGAAATACGCATAAGAGACCCTGTCGCTTTTGAACAAGAGTAAGGATTGCGAGGTAACATTATTTCTTCTTCTTTTTTTTTATATTCACATTCACCATAGACTTCATCTGTTGATACATAAATAAATTTCTTAAGATTATCTAATTGTCGACACGCTTCAAATGCATGTATATTCATCAGCACATTTTTTTTGAGTGTTCTATATGTCTCACGGATAGAGTAATCTACATCAGATATAGCTGCTGCGTGTACCAGATAATCTGGATTTTCTTTAATAATAATATCTACTACTTCAGGATCTGCCATATGCTTGTTGTAGTATTTGAACGAGCTATCGATAATTTCTGGATGGCTACCTACACTTTGATTGTCGATAACCACAACATTCCAACCTTTCTTGACAAAATATTCAGTAACGTATGAGAAGATAAAACCTAGACCCCCAGTAATAATGATTTTTGGCATAACAATTTTATTCATTCAAGGCTAACCTTAATTTATCCATGAGCATCTTGAGACTATGATCTTCAACTTTAAAATTTTTGAGATCTGGATTACTAACTTCTAACTTCGCACCACAAGCCGCTGCTTCTATTATTGTCTTATCCATACTCCCAGCAGGTGTAAAATTTGCATAAATTTCGTGTGACTGATATAACTTCCTGGCCTCCTCTTGAGTAACTGGACCGATATATTCTATATTAGGAGTCAAAGATTTCAAAATTAATGCCCCATATTCTCTATCCTCCGCCAATATCGGCCCAGCGATAGTGGCTCTATAACCCTTGCTTTTAACCCATTCGATAAATTCTAGAACCTTTTTTACTGGTGAGACCCGACCTAACAAAAGTATAGAACCTTTCTCACGGATAGTATTCGGATCAGGTTTGAAAAAGTCAGTATCTATACCCACAGGCATAAGAATTGTTTTTTTGAATCTAGCTGTATAAGAGTTCGGTGAGGTGCAGAAAACTTTATTCGAAAGAAGAACGGAAAGGTTGGTGAGGATATTCCCCTTCGCATGATTGCGCCATAAATATATTTTCTTGCCCAACAGCTTCCACGACTTCCACCCTAACAAAATATATTCTTGATTCATATGTACGAATACTGCATCGTAATTCTTTCTCTCCTGCCAAATATACTTATAGAAAAGTACGATATATCGTACTTTTGAGTTCCTCTCTTCTTTTCCCAAAGATAAAACTTTTACATTACTAGGCAAGTCATATTTCCCTTTCTCAAGACAGATAACAGTTACGAATTCATATCGCTTGGCAAATTCTTCTATCCAACGATGGAAAAAGCCTAGAATAGGGTCTTTTCTATCAACTTTTTGCGTTAAAATTAGTAATTTCATTTGATCTTACTGGCGGTTTCTTCCCAATTAGCCTTAATTTTAGCCATATAATCGTCTTTGGAAAGAAGTTTGGACTCGAGAGTATGTTTGAGATTAATTTTTAAATTTTCACGTTTGTGGTTATTTTCGATAAGATCGATGAGGCCTTGGGCAAATAAATTAGCATCGCCAGCTGGGTAAATATACGCATCTTTACCTGCTTCAAGCTCTTTGGCAATACCAACTGGTGTGGTCAAAACAGGTAGACCAGATAGCCCGGCTTCGACCAGTGACATACCATAACCTTCGAAAAGAGATGTTTGGATAAAGGCATTGGCAGTTTTGTAGAAAGAGGCCAGATCATTTTGCCAGCCGACAAATTCAACTACACCTTCGAGTTTTAGTTTTTTAACTTCTGATTTCAACCTTCCTTCTTCCGGACCAGAACCGACTATAACTAATCCTGTGTTTGGAAACTTCTCTCGCACTATCGCCAAAGCTTTTAGAGCTAGTGACAAGTTCTTCTCTGGAGCTAGTCGTGATACAGCTAATAAGATAAAGCGCCATGGGTAACGAGTGTGAAGGTCGAAATGGATCTGACCTTCTTCGATACGTTTTTTATCGATATAAATTGGCAGTGTTTTGACATCCCGTACACTATCCGCATTGGCCAATACTTTTTTTGCGATTATCTTTCTAATACTATTTAGGAAACCGGAGAAATAAGGTGAGTTCGGGTCAGTATGAAGCTGTACTTCAAGTGGTAGATGCCACTTCCTTTTGACCTTAAGAGCTGCTAGACCGGATTCAAACGGGTCTTGAGCAGTGATAACTGACTGACCTCTGATAAACTTGTGATCGAAGATAATCTTCTGCCCCAGTTTAGAGGCATTGTGAACATAGAACCACCTGGAGAAAGAGTTGGTGGGATAAATCCAGACATTGTGAGCAATTTGTTTTTCCTTCAACCCTAAAGATTTCAAGGCAAAAACCACAATATGAAGCTCTTCGACCAAAATCCCGTAATCCTTAATCCGTTCTGAAACAGCACTATTTTCTTCGAAAAGCTTCCTATCAGAACCAACACTTAAGACTTTTATACTCATATTGATAGAAATTCTAGAGCAACCGTCCGCCAAGGGCGTTTGACCGAGATCGAGACGAGCTCCTCTTTGTATTGTTCATATTTTTCACTTTTTGATAGCTCTAAAATGGCTTCTTTTAAGGCTTTTTTATCGAAAGGGTTAACGAAGGTACCTCCCTTACTATATATTTCTTTTAGACCAGTCTCTTCTGTGACGATAAAAGGCTTTCCAAAAGAAGCTGCTTCCAGGATAAAGTTCGGACAGACTTCTGAATATGATGGTAGGATCACAGCATAACAGTTTCTGATTTTTTCTTGCAGTTCGGCATGTGACAAATTTGAGACCATCTCAATATCGAACTCCTTCGCAAGCTCATTGATAATTTCAAGATTTTTTAACTTTATTTTTCTACCAGCCCAGAGAAATTTTTTCATGGTATGTAATTTTTGACTACAGAAGCTTTGGCTTCAGGGAAATTGTATGACTTCTGCCAAATACTTTTTTGCCATTCTGTATTGAAAGCTAGTTTGTCTGCTCGTTTAAGCAAGACTTTTGTAAAATACAGAATCATTCTCTCCTTAATACTTAGTTGTGGAATATTTGCATTGAATTGCTTCAAGGTAATTTTGTTACCAGTCCTTTCGACATAAGATTCCCATAAGAAATCTCCGCCAATACGTACTACAACCTTCTTACCAAAAAGTTTGGCCGCTAGAACTGAAGGAACTCCAACAGAGAAAGTATCGAGGGCTATAACTCTGTCAGCCCATAAAACTCTTGGCAGAATCCTAAATAGAGTACCCTCTATGGAACCGCACTGTAATATCTTTACAGAGTGCCCTAGCCTTTCAAATTCTTCTTTCAATCTAGGGCCATATTGTGAAGGCCCGCCAACGTCAGCCTTTCTGAGTCCGGTAGTGATAAGAATCTTCATACATTAAATACCCTACTCTTCATCTCCCGAGCAATCAAATTCCAATCATATTTTTCTTCGACCAATTTTCTGGCGTTAGCAATAATCTTATTTCTTAACGGCTCGTCAGTGATGAGCCGTTCCACTCGCTTGGCGATGCTCTTGGGACTATTCACTTCACAAAAGAGACCTGTTTCTTCGTGTTTCAAGAAATCTGGTATGCCACCGACCGGAGTAGCGATGACCGGAAGCCCCGCGGCCATAGCTTCGATAAAAGAGATACCCTGTCCTTCAGAAAGCGACGGTCTTACGAAAATATCCGCCTCATGTAAATACACAGGAATTTCATTTTGTGGCACAAATCCTAGAAACTCGACTCTATCTTCTAATTTTAAATTCTTAATTTTAAATTTTAAATTTTCTTCCAAAGGCCCAACCCCAAGAACCTTTAACTTCACATTATTAGGCAAAAACTTTAATGCACCGATGATATCTTTTATTCCATTCTTTTCTACAAGTCGCGAAGTGGTAATTAAGACAACATCATTTTTGTTCAACACCGAGTGTTGAACATTTTTAAACTTTTCGATATTTACTCCGTTTGGAATTACCTCTACACCCCTTTCATAACCCATACTCTTTGCCCAATCGGCCAGAAAAGTTGATATTGCTTGTATTTTGTCAGCTTTGGTGAAGATTTTCTTAAATAAAGGGTAAATGTAGCGTACTTTTTTCTTTATGTATTCTAAAGAATCACCTTCCTGAAGTGTGAGAATATACTTTATTTTCGGGAAACGATATTTAAAGAAAAGCGCTGCTAGGCCAGCCCAATTAGCCATGATGGCCCAGATAACATCATAGTGTTTATATTTGTGCAATTTTATGGCTAGAAATAAGGCTTTAAACGGATACGTATTTTTTGATGTATTAATACGATATATCGTGCAATTTCCTATTTTTTCTTTTTCTGGATGCTTGGGGTCAAAACGTAAAGTGATGACATCAAATTCGATATCGGAAATACGATCAGTAATTTCTTTGACTGCAATTTCTGCTCCGCCTACTACCGGATGATAAGCAAGGGAAAATATTAGAATTCGTTTAGGAGACATCGAGAATTTTTTTGAGTTCTTCCGCACTCGGTCCAGTAGTAGTTTTAGGAACAGGTGGAGCGACAGGCTTCACATTGGTCATTGGTGTTTGGTCATTGGTCATTTTCTTGTCCCCAACTACTGCCTTAAGTGCGTCCCGCAAAGCAGAGACATGTTTGGCATCCGGTTTGCGCTGGTTATTTTTCTCCTCGTTGATTTTCTTGAGTGAGACGGTCTGTGCTGGCCTAATATCAATTACTTTCGGTTCATGTTTGATAGGGGCAGGGATAGGCTTAGGTAGAGTAGGTTTAAGTAGAGCAGGCCTTGGTACGACAACTGGTTTCCCCTCTTCATGCCAGTCTGTTATCACTTTCTCAACCTCACTTTTCGGCTTAGAGAAAGTTTGGCGGGAATGTTGTTTTATTTCATCAACATAAGAGATTTCTGGTAAAGCAATAGGCGGCAAGGTAGTGGCAGAGAATGGTGGTGAAGTCACAGCATCTATCATGAGCTTCAAATAAATTTGGCGTAACCCCAAGTTAACAAGATCTTCGGCCAAGAAGGTTGGGGCAAATTCCTTTTCTAGGACATCGGCATCATAAGCTCCCACGCGGAAAGCAATCATAGTGCCCACGTTACCGAAAACAGCATCGCGTACTTCTTCTTCCATTTGCTCTATGTATTGGTGAGCCATGGTTAGATTGAGTTTGTATTTGCGAGCCTCGGAAAGAATATCGGCAAAAGATTTATCAGCGAAAGATTGGAACTCGTCCACGAAGAGGTAAAACTGGGGTAGTTTGGCCAGAGTCGAGGCACTCTCGTCGGCACGAGACATGGCAGCAAGATAAATCTTAGTAATGAGCATCGAGCCGAGCAGTCGAGCATTCCCTTCTCCCACCCTACCCTTGGACAAGTTCACTATCATGATTTTCTTCTCGTCCATTATTTGACGGAGATTGAAGCTCGACTTGGCCTGACCGATAATATTTCTAATCAGAGGGTTACCCGCAAACTGACCAATCTTGTTTTGGATAGCTGGTGTAGCTTCTTGAGAATATCTGTCAGTATATTTGGCGTATTCATCGACCCAGAAACTTCTTACCGAGACGTCTGAGACATTATCGACCACTTTGTTTCTAAAGACTTTATCGGTGTACATGCGATTGACCATAAGAAGAGTGGCCCCCGGATACTCAAGCAGGGCCAGCAGTGTATTTTGTAAAATGTAGGCCATACGGGCCGACCAGGCATCTTCCCAAATCTTCTCGAAGACTGACATAAGACCATTGACCACCAAGTGTCGTTTGTCCGGCCCGACATCTTCCATGACATTGAAAGAGACTGGATGCTCCATATCAAATGGGGCGAAGTAGAGGACATCATCAATACGCTCTTTGGGCACATACTCAAGCAGCTTCTCTGCAGTACCGCCGTGAGGGTCCACGAAGACTAGGCCATTGCCGCTCTGGATGTCCTGGATAGCCATATTCTCAAGGAGAGTAGACTTACCCATACCAGTCTTACCTATGACATAGACGTGTTTGGAGCGATCATCGGCCTTAATGCCGAACTTATTACGGTTGTGCCGCGAATCCGTCTCGGCAAAATATGTGATTTTTTCTCTGTCAGAGTCCATATTTAAATTCATTATACAACATAAAAACAAAGAGCCGAAGCGCGCGTGCGCGCTTCGGCCCCGTCCCAACCCAACTAGACCGTGATCCTACGTCTACTGCACTCGAAGCGGATCTTCTCCGCCTGATCTTTTGACACGGTGTCGGCCAATCCAAGTGCTCGACGAATCATCTTCACTGACTCGTGCTGTCCTTGCAAACCACTTCGGTCGTAGAAGAATAGCCCCACTGCCGAGAGTACTCGTACAAGTTGTCTCTCTCGATCTGCTGAGTCTTCAGCCTCGATAGAGGCAACAAGCTTTCGTGCCTCAGTGTAATGCCTTCGAGCACCATCCTTGTCACCCACATGCCATTCGATCTCACCAAGTGTGATGAGCATAAGAGCACGAGTATGCGGCTTCATCGTGTCCTTATCTGGACTCAGATAAAGTGCTGAGTCGAGAAGTGACATCGCACATGCACGATCACCGCCGAGCCATCTGGGCGCTTTTGCCAAGATTGTGGCAATTACATCGACCTGATCGGCACTGAGCGCATTAGTACTAGGAGAGGCGACGAGAGCGCAGCTGATATGCCACACAGCCCGTCGCATATGCCAGACTGCAAGTGGCTTTCGCCACCATGCGTTCATGTAACGCTTCACGAGGGAATAGTGTGCACTCGCCATCCCTATGCGTGACGCCACCAGCTCAACCCGACCTGACCGAAACTGCTTTCGCGCTTCCTGCATGATCACCCGCGCCGAATCCCGTTGCCAAATCTTCTCCGAAAGTGTTGTCATTGGTAAACTCCTCAGAAAGGTCGTACTGCTGTCTTATATAATTATATCACACTATTCTTGAGCTTGCAAGGCTTCTTTTGTGTATTTATTACCTGCGTTCCACAACATCCAACTCGTAAGACCAACATCGTAAGTGGCTTGGATTTGAGCGCGGACTTTGGCGGCGTCATAAGTAGCACCGAGGTTGAAATCCTGCAGCCATGGGCGAAGTTTAGAAACAGTAGTGGTCGCGAGCCCGTTTGAAATATTTAAAATGCTCTCGCGCTCCTTCCCTCTAGTCATAGCAATTTTGACTACCTCATATGGATGTTCAGCTGGGCTGGCGAAACCGTTCCAAGTTGACGGATAATGCGACGGATAAACCATGGGCGATACATAATCGAAATACGGTAGAGCAAGTTCAAGTAATTGACCTATCCCCATATCGGTAGTAGCTGTAGTAGTCATACCGAAGAGATCAACAGAAGTTTTTAAGTTATAAGTTTGTAAGTTTTCGTGAAGATAGGAGAAAAAACTTTCTAGCATCAGGGGCTTAGTAGTAGTGCCCACCGCCCACGTGTATGAAGTGTCTTGCATATTGCCATCAGATGGATAGCGGACGTAGTCATAATTGAGTTCGTCGAAACCTAGTGCATACGATTTTTCCGAAATATCGACAATATAATCCCAATATGGAGTTGCTCCCACGTCTATGAAAGAGAGTCCTTTGTAATCTTTCCAAACTTCCCCATCACTCTTCTTTTTCACAGCAAGTTCTGGATGTAGCTTTGTATAAGCCGGGTCTTGGAAAACAGAAATACGACCGATGACGTAAATCTGGGAGTCGTGGAGCGTCTTGATGAATTCTTTGAGATCTGGGACAAAACAGTTGGAAGTCTCGACAAATGAGACTTGGCCGGTGTAATCCTTGATATCTATGACGATAGCATTGAGTTCTGTCGTTTCTATAAGCTTTTTGAGACTCTCACGCCAAGCGGAAGTACCAGCTACACAAGAGGTTACATAAATCGCTTTGAGTGGCTCGGGGGTATCTAGATGGATAACCCGCTCTTCGATGATCTGAACACCTTCAGCCAGAGATGCCGGTGCACTATAAGTAGATTCGAAAACAGTCGGTAATAAGAAGGCCAGAAAGAAGATAGTCGTACCAGTTAGGACGACCACACCAAGACCTCTAAGTAACTTCGACATACTATATCTGTTCACTCTGGAAAGTTGGAGTTTTAACCTCTGTTTCGACCCCTGCCTGGCCATTAATCTCTGCCACTTTGCGCTTATGAATCTGGCGTCTTTGAGCCTTGGCCTTGAGCATCAGGCGCTTGTCTATGGTCGCCCAGACTGACAAGAGGATGATCGATAACCCCACCGCTACTTGGAAAAATGACTCCCAAACACGAGGGAAACCGAGGATAGGCAGAAGCGCTATGAGCACTCCAAGTGCAACTATGATTCTATTTTTCGGCATTTAGACCATTATATCAACGTATTGTGAAAGAGCAATTTTCTTGATATCGTAAGTCCCTAAGCGCGCATAGCTCAGTTGGTAGAGCATTCGACTGATACTCGAAAGGTCCTTGGTTCGACCCCAAGTGCGCGCACAAATTGAGATATAATTACTCCATGCATTCAATGACGAGAACTGTTATTCAGGTATTAGCTATAATTGGTGGGGTGATGATGTTCTTTGTGGCAATATTTTCTACAATTGGGTATGACGGCACTTGGTCAGGAAATGCTTTTGCGTTGTCAATATTTTTAACTTTCTTGAGTTTTATTGTTGTTACGATCTTATTGTTCAAAAATAAAACTCTACTTTGGATTTTTTTACCTTTGGTTCCATTAATATTTTCTTTCTATTTTGATAGGGTTCATCTAGATTATGCAAAGAGACAAGATGAGGAGTTTTGTAGAGATTTGATAAAAAGAAATGATACATCGAATCCAATCCTAACATCATATTGTAACGACATAGTTTCTTCCATAGATTAAACGTAGTAACACAAAAGCCCCTTGCGGGGCTTTTGTTTATCGTTCTCTATTTTGTTCCGTTTTTATCCCGCGTAGCTCCGAAGAGCGAAGTGGGAAGGGTCTTTCCCTCTGGTCATGCACCTTTAGGGACTGGTGCAATTGTCCTCCTGCATAGCTTTACGCGACGCAGGAATCAACACTGTAACCCTCACTTAGTGAGAGATTTTCAAATTGAATTACTCCACGAGCAGCTTCCGCTACCCGTGCCTTGTTACGACTTAGTCCTTGTCATTGAGTTTACCGTAGGCCCCACGAAATGTGGGGATTTTGAGTACTCCCAACTTCCCTGACTTGACGGGCGAATGGCTTCGTTAAATTACGAATTTCCGTTCCCACTGCACAGACGGATTTCCCGTATGCAGCGAGCTCAATGCATGGTTTGCTTCAGAGCAAACATCTTTCTTAAACCAGATT
>Ga0209542_10006597_pt1 | contig 22521 bp, 18 predicted proteins | sample RifCSPhighO2_01_FD_184028 | JGI IMG/M metagenome (GOLD analysis project Ga0209542, IMG submission 184028) | Soil microbial communities from Rifle, Colorado - Rifle CSP2_plank highO2_0.1 (SPAdes) (version 2) | ecosystem: Environmental > Terrestrial > Deep subsurface > Rock core/Sediment ... | reverse complement strand
TCATGAATCACTTACCCAGCTCGCGTACCACTTTAATTGGCGAACAGCCAAACCCTTGGAACCTTCTCCAGCTCCGGGATGTGGTGAGCCGACATCGCTGTCTTGGTGCTCCCGTTACCGGGAGGATCGGACTATATCTTCATCCAACGATTTTTGTTGGAGATCGGCGTGTAGTCTCTACGGGGTCATAACCCAATTTGTAAGTCATAGATGGAATTACATATTTTCGTATCAAAGAAAACAATCTGGGAATACTTTTCTTGAGAAAACGTATCCGTTGATAGTGTTTATCTTTGTTTAGAGTTGCCTGTAGCCCGAGTTTTGCAAGCGCATCCAAAAGATGCTGTTGACTTGCCTTATCGAACTGCTGAGTGTTCAGATAGATATCTGAAGCTCTACAACGACTTCCGTCATCCATGAACCATACAGAAAGAGCGAGTGGATCAAGATTAAAACCTGCAGGAATTACCTTTTTCCCTTCTTGATAAAAGAAATGGAATAAAGCAGTAAGTTCTGCTGATTGCCGCGTATAGAAACGGTACGCTCTACGCATTCCGTTTCCTTGCCGTTCTTTTGGAAATCCTGCTACAACACCTGTAAGTTTGTTGTATATCCAATCAACATAATCACGTTGACTGAGTGCATGATTAATTTCAAGAAAGGCATTCCGACGACCTGGAAGGATACGTAAATATCCATCTCCAAGAATCGATCCAATAATCACCGATTTCTGTGATTGAGTCAGACTTCCCACGGTATTGTCCATCTGTATATTCTATCGCGAAATGCGATAGCGGCTGATGGAGTCCACCGTTATAGCCAATTTGTTTTTGTACAAGATTGCTCTTGTAGGCACCCCGATGTGTTAAGGTGCCGAACACCGCCGTCGCTATGGACGCTTGGGCGGTACTAGCCTGTTATCCCCAGAGTAACTTTTATCCGTTGGGCTTCCCGTGCATCTAATGCACTAGGTCGGATCACTATGCTCTACTTTCGTATCTGCTCGACATGTCCGTCTCGCAGTTAAGCCAGCTTATGCCATTACACGACCGGCACGGTTTCCATTCGCGCCTAGCTGACCTTGGTAGACTCCTCCGTTACTTTTTAGGCATGTGTTACCAATTTATGTTTCATGGACAAGAATCGCGATACGTACGGTTTTACCAATCGCTCAAAATCCCGAGCGGACTTGGATTGAACATACAATCGCCAATACCGTCCTTTTTGTCTGTGGAGATCGGTAAAAAGAAAAAACTTTTTCTCTAACGCTTGCTTGGCTAGAGAGAGTTCACGGCGCGAATAGCCGAGCGTATGGATGATGTAAGTGCTATGTTTTGCGGATTTCCGCGAACCGTCGTCCATAAACCATATCGCAAGACTTATCGGTACCATCATGCGCTCAATGCGCGCGGGCATCCGTTTACGCTTCCCATCATAGAACTGCTGACCGTAAAAGCGCAGCGATCCGTGAGAATAGGTCGTAAAACCGACATTCACCTCGCCGTTTTTCCGTACTTTGATGTACGGTTCGGACGCGGGAATCCATTCACGAAGCTCCTGAAAGAGCCAGTGAACATAATCGCTCTGCGCCGAGGCATGCTCGACTTTGAGGCGATAGGTTCTGCCGCCGTTTTGCGTTTCAAGATGTCCGTCCCCCAGGAGAAGTCCGACGATGACGTCGCGCTGCCGCTGGGTAAGTTTTATTTTCTTCTTTCGATCCCGAAGCTCTATCGTGTTCATATTTCTTGGTCGCTTCTTCCGAAGCGCTTATTGTCGCCAATAAGATCGGACCATATCTTTTCCACCAGTGTGATGGAATTCGACATATGGCCTCTGAGGGTTTTCGCTTGCGCGAATCTTCCCTGCTGATTGTCTGCATCGGCAGAAGATTTTCACTGTCCGAATGAATCGGACGAGTACTTCTGAATGCGCAGATGTTCCAGCATATAGTCGAATGTGCATCCGTGCGTCACCGCTCGGAGTCCCCCTATTTATTTTTTTCGCAGACCGGAGTGATCTGCAGTGAGGCGCTTTGTTGAGGAGAGCGCCCCACTCAAACTGCCTGCCACGCACTGTCTCCCGCGTGTTTTCGCGAGGTTAGAAATTACAACGTATCAGAATGGTATTTCACTGATGAGTCCAGTGCCTCCGAAAAAGCACCTTCAACCTCTGCCATCTATGCTACGCAGATAAATCGTAATCCCAATACGAAGCTACAGTAAAGCTTCTGGGGTCTTTTCGTCTAACTATGAGTAACCGGCATCTTCACCGGTATTGTATTTTCACCGAGCAAGTCCTCGAGACAGTTCCCCAGTCGTTACACCATTCGTGCACGTCTGAACTTACCAGACACAATTCTGTTACTTTCCGCCCTCTAGAGGAGAGCGCGACTCCGAAATTTCGAAGCGGTTCGATGCGAATCGAACTCTCTATGTCGCCATAGAGTTCAGACTATATCATCACTGCTTTTGCAGTGTTCCGCGTGTAGTCGTTGAGGAGCCGTTGGAGGTTTTTCATTCGCTCACGTTGCCGCACATGTTTGAGCGGAAAGCGTGTGAGGAAGATTGTACATACTTTCTTCAAGATTTCAGAGCGGTTGATTTCATAATGGTACATGCCGTCATTTCTTTTACGTACTTTCCCATACTGCAAGAACCTTCTGCAGAGCTCGATGATCTTTCGATCTTTCATAGCTACTGCAAGAAATGGCTGTTGGCGATTGCCGCTCTTTTTGAATCCAAAAGAGCCTTCACCATCCAGCACTCCTGCTAAGAAATAGCCTATGGCATCTTTCCCTGCAGATTCTTGTGCATACGCTTTGAAAGCTACTCCGGATTCTTTAATCTTTCGCAACTTTTTACGTATAGTGCCCATCACATGTATCTTCATTTGGTGTTCGCGTGAACCACGGTGTGTTTCAAGATATGCATGTGCTTCTCTTAACAGCGCGACCCGGTTCTTTGCGAGGTCACCAATAATAATCGGATACCGATTAAGAAAATCGAGGACAACCCGCACACGATTTTTACCTCGTGCGCTCAGATTGAACGCGCCCTTAACCGGGGTGATTATCCCACTTCCTTGCATTACTACTTCGTTGACTCGCTCTAGCAAACGTTTGTCTGCATTCGAGACAGTGAAATCAACGGCAAAGTAATAGTGCCCTGCTGGATTGTAGTTCGTGGCTTTGATGACCGAACAGGACATCTCACCCGCGCAAAATCCAGAATAGTAGTACTTTTTTGTATCCAACGTTTCCTGCGGATTGTCCGGCTTCCGATGTGTATCGGAATCACTGGAAGCATTTTTACTCATACAAACAGTATATCATTTACCAGACAAAGCTAAGTAAATTAGTTACCGTGTACCAGTAGCTCCAGATACAACCGGGGTTCCCCGCATATAGCAGAATTCTCCGTATGCCTTTTTAGGCACATGGACCCAATCTTTTAGGAATTACGCTACCTTAGGACAATTTACGTCTGTTATTCTATGCAGTTTGGTAGCACTGCATAACTCTTCATGTCGCCATGAAGGTCGGACTATATCTTCTCTGCATACATGGCAGAGTCTGACGTATAGTCTCTGAGGATTCTCTGATAGTCCCTTACTACATCGTGCTTTTCGTACTTCCGTTTTCTACCTTTCCCCTCATTCAATCCTTCTCGCAACTCTACTATTTCCATGAAACCGTTTGGGCTTAAATGCCTTTCGGTGTTCATGATTTCAGCAATTTGTTTGAAGATATCGAAGTTTTTCTTTTTCGATGCTGATTGAAGTTGGAAGCGCTCAAAAAACGGAACGACTTTCTTGAGAATGTCGATGTAATTTTGGACAACGAAGTAATGAACTCCGTCACTTCGTTTCTGCAACCTTCCGCACTGCATATATTTCTGCAGTAACAGTAGGTTGCTGATATCTCTCTGCGCTACATTAAATGTCAGGATAATTTGCCATTGCAATTTGTGATCTTTTCGCACACGAAGAGAAACATTGAAGCTTCCTTCGCCATCACAAAATCCAGATAAATACCAACCGATATCGTTTGGTATATTCATTGTTGTATTGTAGCACTCGATTACCGGAGCCTTTCCTGCTGATTGTCCGTCGGCCGCTCGCGTATAGCGAACGGGCCACACTTCAAGATTTTCACTGCTTCACATTCTTGTGAGACGAGTACTTGAAGATACACGGGGTTTCCAGCATATAGTCAGATTTTGTAACTACAATTGTGTTTATAGTTATTGCCGACATTCACCAGGGCTTATACAGTCCAGCATGCACCTCACAAAAGTTCGGTGCCGCAGATTGTCGCAGACTTTACGAGACAGTCGCAGAAAAGAATTTGACTTCCTTCTGCGTTCGTTCTGCGGATTCTGCGGTGCATCGAAGCTTTGTGAGATGCACACCACCCGTAGTTGACCTTCTGGCATTGGTCAGGTGTCACCCCCTATACATCCTCTTGCGAGTTCGCAGGGAGCTGTGTTTTTGGTAAACAGTCGCCAGGGAATCTTTCGCTGCGGCGTTTCTCGCCCGAATGACAATCAAATGAAAACAAATTCTCTCGAAAATTCGAGCATGATTCGCAATCATTCGAGCATCATTCGAACGAGAAACGCAGGCCTTATCCCAAAGTTACGGCCGCTATTTTGCCGAGTTCCTTGAGGACCTCTCACTCGTTCGCCTTAGTCTACTCGACCAGACCACCTGTGTCGGTTTGCGGTACGGACTCATCTGCAATAAAGCTTAGAAGGTTTTCTCGGAAGCGCGCTTTTTGTCATCAACTCTGGCGAACCAGAACATTTCTGCTCCGCTTGGAGTAATGCAACACGGATTTTCCTATGTTGCCTCCTCACGGCACAGACGCACATCCAATTGTGCGCGACAAATACAGCACTCCGTCACTCCATCGCATGCAGATAAGGTCACGGAATATTAACCGTGTGTCCATCGCATTCGGCTTTCGCCATTTGCTTAGGCCCGACTAACCCTTGGCTGATCATCAGTGCCAAGGAAACCTCGGTCTTTCGGCGTCGGGGGCTCTCACCCCGATTGTGGTTACTTGTGCCGGCATTCTCACTTCGAATCGCTCCAGAGTGGGTTACCCCTTGTCCTTCATTGCGGATTCGAACGCTCTCCTACCGATTGATTTTGCCGAAGCAAAATCAATCCCTCAGTTTCGGTATCGCATTTAGCCCCGATTATCTTCGGCGCAGAAGTTCTCGATGAGTGAGCTGTTACGCTTTCTTTAAATGGTGGCTGCTTCTAAGCCAACATCCTCACTGTCTTAGAACCTCAACTTCCTTGTGATGCACTTAACGCGAATTTAGGGACCTTAACTTGAGATCTAGGCTCTTCCCTTCTCGACGTATGGAGCTTCGCCCCCATCGTCTAACTGCCTGATATTACGTGCTGGTATTCGGAGTTTGATAGGGACCACGAGATTTCTCCCTGTTGGTCCCTTCCAGTGCTCTACCCCCAGACGATACGTCAGACGCCAGCCCAAAAGCTGTTTCGGAGAGAACCAGCTATTACCAGGTTCGATTAGCTTTTCACTCCTTGTCACAAGTCATCCCAAGGCGTTGTACGACCTACGGGTTCGGGCCTCCCTCCGACTTTCGTCGGAGTTCACCCTGCTCATGACAAGCTCACCTGGCTTCGGGTCTTACGCAATCCCTGGGCCGCGCACAGCGCGGAAACTCGAAATTCGAATTTCGAAACTCGAAACAATGAAAAACAAGAAATTCAAAATGCAAATTTCGTGTTGGATGTTTGTTTCGGATTTCGTGCTTCGTGCTTCGGATTTCTGTGCTGTGCACAGTATGCCCTGTTCAGACTCGCTTTCGCTTCGCCTTCGGGGGTTGACCCCTTCGACAAAGGAATTGCGTAAACTCGCCGGCTCATTCTTCAATAGGCACGCCGTCGAGGACAGCACTCTTGGCACGAAAAAATTCGCGCCGAGGGTGCTGCCCTCTTCGACTCATTGTAGATGTGCGGTTTCAGTTCTATTTCACTCCCCTCACCGGGGTTCTTTTCACCTTTCCCTCACGGTACTGGTTCACTATCGATCTCTGTTGGTATTTAGCCTTACCGGTTAGTACCGGCAGATTCATCCAAGCTATTCGTGTCTCGGATTACTCAAGAACGACAACAAGAAAGTGGAGACGATTTCAAATACGGGACTATTACCCTCTAGGGTTTTGCTTCCCAGCAAATTCTTTTATCGTCACCATTGATAACTTTCCTTCCATAAATGGAACGCTGTCGCCTTACAACCCTGTGCACCTCACAAAACTTCGGTGCCGCAGACACACGCCGACTTGACGCAGATAGTCGCAGAAAAATTAATTCTGCGTGTTCTGCGTTCGTTCTGCGTAATTCTGCGGTGCATCGAAACTTTGTGAGATGCACAGTTTGGGCTTCTCCCTTTTCGCTCGCCGCTACTTAGGGAATTCCTAATCCCGGTCCCTGTGCTCAACTATCGAGCGCAGAGACCGAGATATTGGTTTGGTTTCTTTTCCTCCAGGTACTGAGATGTTTCACTTCCCTGGGTTTGCTCCTTTGGAACGCTCCAAAGATTATGCACCTCGCAAAACCTCGGTGCCGCAGACTGTACGCAGACTGTACGCAGACGGTCGCAGATGAAGCGAGAGCTTCCGCTGAATTCGCAGACATGACGCAGACGGTCGCAGAAAATTAATTCTGCGTGTTCTGCGTGTTGTCGGCGTATTCTGCGCTGATACGTTCGTATCAGATTCTGCGTGTTCTGCGTTCATTCTGCGAGTTCTGCGGTGCATCGAAGCTCTGTGAGATGCACAGAGTTTCCTCATTCGGACATTTCCGGATCAAAGGTTGCTTGTCACCTCCCCGGAACTTTTCGCAGACACGCTACGTCCTTCATCGCCTTACAGAGTCTAGGCATCCACCACACACCCTTCAGACTTCCGCGAGGAAGCCTGAAAACCACATAAACGTTATTTCTTAACGTCTCTTATGCTCAGTGTTTTCGTTACGATCAATTGTCAACGAACTGATTTACGAGAAACAAAAAAGGCCGCTTTCGGCGGCCATGAACGGACACACAAGTTGTGCCGCTAACGCCGCATTGTGCCTTTCGTGTAAGTACTCATAAACCTATAGAGGAGTGTACGCCTATAGGGAAATAGAGTCAAGAAAAGGAGTGGCCAGAGGCTAGCGTTCAGGGTTCAGGGTAAAAAGCCTTATTTCTTATAGGCTTTAGGCGCTAGGCATTAGGCTCTAGGAAGCCTATCCACAGGATTTCCCCTATCTCCTAAATGCTAGTGCTTACCTTTAGATAAATCTGCAATTTCCGGAGCATCTAAAATATCTCTGACGCGTTGTGAAATCGCATTGATGTCACTGACGGAAACATGGTCCAAATCGGCAATAGTATGCAAATGATATCTATCAAAGAGCGTCTCTATTGCAAATCTTTTTTGTGCAGAAATTCTGTCAGGTAATCGATATAGTTCTGAATGAGCCATAGTCACTAACTTTACTCTTATGAAATATTTTGTCAAAACAAAAAAGCCACGAGTCACTAAGTACTTTGCTCGAAGTCCTCGCAAAGTACTAAGTGCTCTCGGCCCCGCCTCGCCTGCCGCAAGCGGCATGGCTCCGGCCGGTCTATGCAAACAAAAACAGCGCGCAGGCGCTGTTTTTGTTTCATACACCCTCCGGTTTCCCGGAGCGTTTTTCACGTTGCGCGTTATGCGCTAGACGTTTTGCGATTATCCCTGGTGATTTCCAATTTCACCTTTCACTTTTTCAATGTAGCGAGCGGCGGCTTCTTGCCCACCAAGACCGAAGGCAAGACCGATAGCCAAGGAAACCGCGACCACGATGCCTTGGAACAATGTCTGTACGAAGGCCGATTCAACGTTAAGCTGTTCCAAGGCGGTAAGAATAGCAAAAATCCAGATTGACCACTTTGCCACTGTTCCCGCAAAACCCGCGGCATGGACACCGGCGGCGCGTGCGGTGCCCGAGACAAACTCACGCGACACTTCAGCAACCACGGCGCCCACGATGATAATCAAGGCGGCTACGATGACGTGCGGCAGATACGAAAGTACCACCGCTTGCAAGAAGATATTGACCTGCGTCAAGCCCAGAACATCAAGCGCGGCAACCAGAAAGACAACGATAAAGAACCACTTCACCAAAGCGCCGAGGAAAGCGCCGGTGTCCAAGGTAAAACCTGCGCGCTCAACGGCATCATTCAAGCCGGTATTCTTGAGCGCCGCATCTACTTTTAATGAACCAACTAATTGCGCAATAATCCGACCAAGCGCGGCTCCCACGAGCCACCCCAGCACAAAGATGATAATCGCCACGACGAGACTAGGCACGAAGGCGACAATTCCGACCCAGAGATTCTGGAACGAAGCAGTGAGCACATCAGCCCATATTTGAATAAGCATGAAGGTCTAATTATCTATAATAAAAAGGTTGCTAAAGAGGAGCTAACCCCCTCATACACAGAGTACCACCATCTTCGGCCCTAAGGACGAAAACTGTGAATAGCTCACTCTAGGCTCTAGTGCAAGCTAGTGCCTAGAGCCTAGCTTCCTAAAGGCTGGTTTCAGCGTTTGCCGATAATGATCCTGTGTTCAAATTCAAAAACGTCGCGCAGGAGCCGATCATATGACTCAAGCCGCCCTTCATAATCGCTGGATTCTAAAACAGCATACCGTAAGGGCAGGGCGATTACCGCTTCAAGCCGCTTTACCGCCCGTGCGATGCGGGCATCGTTCGGCTTTTTAGTGACTATGAGAAGGTCTGTGCCCCCCCGCGGTTCATGTGCGAGTACTCCAGTGGCTACCAGAAGTGTGAGCCCCCGGATGGGACGAAACGAGTCCGCTATCTTTTCGTCCGAGGGAGTAGTCGTTTCTTCAAAAAATGCGCGGAGAGGGTCAACGAGCGAAGGCGGACTCACTAGCATAAAGAGAGTTGCTTTTTTTTGTTTGCGACGGATAAGCACCCCGAAACGGGTTAACGCCTGCAATTCGTGTTCAACAAGCGCTTTAGGTATGCCGAGTGTCCCGGATACGGCAGATGCAGGCACCCGTACATCCGGCTGAAGTATAAAAAATTTGAGGACCTTTATACGGGAGGGGGAAGAGAACAGGCGGGCAAGATCTTTGAACATCGGGGTCATTGTACTCGCAATCAAAAACTCCGCAAATGCCCCTTCTATGCGGAACATACGCGGACTTTATGCGGACTCCACTTAGAACAATACAGAACAGACGCGGAATTGTGCCAGCATATTATTAAGTGTTTTGGTTTTGTTATGTCGCCTTTTTCTCCCTCTCTCTCTTTTGTCTTCCAAGTGCAAAGCCAGCTTTATACAACGAATCTCTTGCAATGGGAGAGAATATGAGTCTTTTTCTTTTGCTATATGCGTCTGCAAATCCCCTCTGCCATGCAGAAAGAGCAACGCCAGAGGTCGCCTCACGCTTAGGAATGACTGATTCGCGTTTTGGCTCTTTTTCTAGTGCCATAACTTTCAAGATACAACAATTCAACTCCTGCCGCAAATTTAAAACAAGCACTATGATATATCATAGTGCTTGTTTTCTGCGTAAATCTGCGTTCAGTCTGCGACTATCTGCGAAGGTTGAATGGCCTTAAACCAATTCAACCTTGCCACCGGCAGCTTCGATTTTTTTCTTGAATTCGTTTGCTTCGTCCTTCTTCATATTCTCTTTGAGAACGGACGGGGCGGCGTCAACCAAATCCTTCGCTTCCTTGAGACCCAAAGCGAGTACTTCCTTAACCGCCTTGATAACCGCGATCTTCGTGGCACCGCTATCGGTAAGCTTCACCGTAAAGGTGGACTTTTCCTCGACCGCATCAGCGGCTCCGGTTGCCGGTCCTGCCGCCGCGACCGCAGTCGCGGAGACGCCGAACTTCGCTTCAAACACTTTCACGAGTTCGTTCAAATCCATGACGCTCATTTTTTCAACGGCATCAACGATTGATTTGAATTTCTCCGGAACGGAAACTTCTGCCCCGACGCTTTTGGTCGGGGCTCCGACTTCCGACGTCGGAGCTGTTTGATTTTCTTCCATGATTTTTATACGAATATTTAACTATCAAGCGGGCGCAGAGAGAAAGTAATGGCAAGGTGTCACCTTGCCATGGAGGGTTCTTTATGCTTTTTTCTCTGCTATCTGATTCAACGCTATTGCAAAACGCTGAATTGGCGAATTGATAATGTTCACGAACATACCGCGAAGAACCGGGACCGACGGGATGATGGCAATAGTAGCCATTTCGCCTTTCGAGAGGTACTTTCCTTCTATGACGCCTCCGAGAAACACCAGTTTCTCCTTGAGTTTCTTGACAAAAGCCTGGAGGCCGCGCGCGGGCGCGGTGATGTCCGCATCCGCCTTCGCCGAGGCTTCGGCGGACAAGTACGCGATCGCGACTTCTCCGGGCAATGCCGGCAAAGTCCCTTCTACCCTCTGGGCTTCAAGAGCTTTTGTAAGAAGTGTTTTCTTCACAACAGAATACCGCACGGCGTCTTTCTTCAAGTCGGAGCGCAGTGCATTGACTTCGGAAACCGTGAGGCCTTTGAAGCCGACAAAGACAACCGATGCTGTTTCCTCGAGAACTCCCGAGATTTTTGCAAGAATTTCTCCTTTCTTCTGTTTTGTAATGGCCATATGAACTAGGCTCTAGCTGTTAGGCTCTAGGGCGATTAGAACGCTCCTAGAAAAGCACGAGATTGAGAGCGACCTCGGCAGGACCTCTGGCTAGAGCCTAGCGCCTAAGGGCCTAGTGCCTAGCCTGCCTACTGTCTCCAGTCGTGCTACGGGGAGCATAGCACCGCCCAAAAGCACGGTCAACATAGGCCACGGAACAATCTGTCGCAAGCGCTATCGTACGAGGGTGACCCTCGTACGGTTTGAGCAAACCCACAAAAGTAAAAGGTCTGTTGCCAAAACTATTGAGTGAGCGTGATAACAGCAAATCCTACGAGAATCATAGCCGAGAAACCGAGAAGGAACTTGAAAAACGTGGGGGTAAAGAGACTTTTCTCCCTGCGCTCACTCGGAAAAGAAAATGAAATTTCTTTTCCCTCGCTTCGCTTGGTAGTAAGCAAAGCTTTCTCCCTGCGCTCACTCGGAAAAGAAAATGAAATTTCTTTTCCCTCGCTTCGCTTGGTAGTAAAAAATTTCTTCATACAGGACTCATTGCGGCAATTGCGCAAGTTCTTCGCCGATGCTTTGAATCAAAGTCACCTCCCCCGCCGCTCGCGCGCGCTCCATCGCGCGCAGGTATGCCTCGCGCGCTTTTGCCGTATCGCCTTTTTCCTTCCAATACACGCCGAGAAGCGTGAGCGGGTCTACTTCAGAAGGAAAATGCTTTGCGGCCGTCTCCAGAATGTCAACCGCGAGAGTGGTGTTTTGTTTGTACGAGTAGCGATAGAGAGTATGGAGCTCCAGATACGGGACGGGAGAATCGGGATTGAGCGTGATTGAGCGCGTGAAGTATTCCTCCGCTTTGGGGAAATCCTTGAGGTCAAAATGATGCAGCTTGCCGAGGTTGTCATACGCAGTTGTATCATTCGGAACCACTCGAGTGAGAAACTCCCACACCTCTTTTGCCGCCTGAAAGTCGTTTGCGCTGTGGTACCAGAGCGCAAGGTCATACCAATCGTCCGCCCGCATCGGGTCTTCTTTGAGGCTCTTCTGAAAGCCCTCTATCTTTGCCGAGAGAGCGGGACGCACGGATGCCGGCACTGAAGCGGAAAAAACAACCTTGTAGTCCAAGCTTGGCATCACGTCCTCTAGGGTGTAGGGCACCGCCTCTATCGTATAGGTAGACTTTTTTGAAGTCGTTGAAGAAGCCTCGCTGGTGGATGCAGTCGTCTCGGGAGCGAGAGGCGCTGGTTCTTCAGTCTTGGTTGCTGAAAAAAAAGCGATGGAACTCACGAGCAACACGATAGCGACTACTCCTCCTAAGAAGATAAAAATTGGATTCATGGCCTTTTATTCTACCTTGCCTATGACTCAAATAAAAGGAGAACAAAATGCAGCAGAATCTTCCGCCGCAATCACAATAACGACCTCGTAGGTCGTTATTGTTGAAGGCACGCTACGGGGGCAAACAAAAACCCCCTCCTGTGGAGGGGGTTTAAGCCACTCACCCAATGTGTGAGCTGGAATCTAACCTGAAGCTTGGATTAATGGCTTCGGTTGAAGATCAAACCATTTGAACCTAACCCGGGGACGCCATAGGCGTTGGTCCAGTCGTCATGACCGCGGGTTGCGGTGGTCGTCGAGTTTGGCGACCAGATGAACGCAGCTTTGCCGACTGTACTTAGGGCTTCAGCCGTGGTTGAGCCGAGTGTGTTTGAGAGCCGTCCGGCTTCAATGCCGTCAAGACCCGAGAATGATGCCGCAGAGTCACCCACAAGCGTGGTGACAACTGATGCGCCTGCCGCGGAGCCTGTCACAGTACCTCGAATCTCGAAGTAACGGGTTGCTCCTGCCGGCACCTGAAGCGTCGTTGAGGCGCCAGCTGTGTCAGTTACCGTAAACTCGAAGTTCGTGGATGAGGTCTTCCAAGCGTTCGCCGCATCGCCAAAGGCGCCAAGCGGCTGACCATAGAGGTTAACTGCGCCGTTTGCAGCAACTCCAGACACAGCCAGTGTGTAGGCTGGATCCTCATACGCATAGATGTTCACATTCGTAAGAACCGCAGTGGTCGTTGCGAACCTCAAGTTGAACTCGGTGAGTCCAACAGTACCATGTGAGTCAGCCGTTACTTTGAAGCGACCCAATTTACCGTCACTAAGGCCGCTTTGAGTCAAGCCGTTCGTCGAACCAATTGTCTCTGCTGAGACTGTTGGGAAGCTCTTCATCATGCGGATACCAGAGACTGCGGTTGAACCTGTAGTATCACCGTTGTCATAGGTAGTGCCTGAATCAACACCAACACCCTTCAAAGCATTGAAGTTGACTGCGATGAACTTACCGGAAGACGTTGCCGCGGCATTATTGCCGATAGTCGCAAGGTCAAGCTTCAAGGTCAATACCTTGTCCGAGTTTGCCTTAAGAACAAGCGCCGATGTGAAGGTTGAAGTCGCAATAGATACCGCTCCTGAACCACCATCGGTTGTGAAGTAGAGATCGCCTATCTTAATAGCGCCATCCCAGATTGATCCGTGACCAGAGTCGATGACAACACCGCCCAAGACAGTACCAATGTCAGAGATGGAGGAAGAAGCATAGCTTGAGAGGGCAACAGCCAGCTCTGTCAGATTCACCTCTTCGTTACTGGCCGTAATCTGATAGACGCCAGAGACGACATCCGTTGAACCTGCCGAAACAAGCTTGTAGGAAGGAGAGGATGAATGCGTAGAGACAGACAGTGCTCCTGTGCCGACAGTCATGGTGACTGCAGTGTCTGCAGGCGCCGTGCCGGTAATCGTCTGCGCGGAGGCGAGGCCGGTGAACGTGAAGTTACCGACTGTGCCGTGATCCCACCCGTAACCACCGGTTGAAACCGCGTCCGTTGCAACGTTACAGCGAATTTCCAAGACCTTTTTCGTTCCCTTCGTAACTGTAACCGGGCTTGAGAGGGTTGCCGTTGCCGTGTAAGCCGAGGTCGTTGCCGTTCCTGAAGGGTTTATAGGCGAATCAGAGATTGATGTTCCGCCGTCATAGACCTGACAGTTGTTCGTGTCGTTGTACTCGGAGTTTCCGGTAAAGGTCAACGACAATGGAATAGAAGAGAAGCGGATGTCTTCGCCAGACTGCGACGCGTCAAATTGCAGGGTTACAAACGGGAAGTTTGAAGCGCCTGCAATGATGGTCTTAGAAGAAGGCGAGGTTCCGCGGGTAACCGTTATCGCGCCGCTCTTAATGGTCATTGTGTTCATCGAGAAGTTGCCGTTTGCGGAGAGCGAAATGGTGTTGCCCGTGGTTTCACCCCTCACCGTTGTCCAGCCGGTTGACGGCACGGTTGCGATAGAGATAGTGGAACCGTTTGTGATGCCACCGCCGGAAGATGAGTTCCCCTTGCCACGCAAGGTGTATATATGCTTGCCAGTCTTGAAGGTTACGGTGTCGGAGAACACAAGCGATGTTTCCGATGCGCCGGAAGCATCCACGGGGCCGGCGACTACCGCGCCGTTCTCGTCAACGAGAGTGACGTTCGTCACTTCGGAGTTCCAGCCGGTAGACGTTGAGATAGTAAACGTCATGGATTGAACCGAGATTGCTTCACCCTTGATGTCCGTTTCAAAACCGCCGAGAGGCTGATTCGGGACGTTTGGTGTGATGTTCTGTGCCGCAACAGTGTTCGACTTTTGAATCGACGTTGCCGAACCGCCAGAAACCGTCACCTGCTGACCGAAGTAGAACGGATCGTTGGTGTTGAGGCCAGAGGTTGCCGCGCCGTGCGTATACGTTTCACCGGTCGCGTAGACGTCAGTTGACTTATTAACGTGGAAGATGATGGTTCGAGCTGAACCGCCGAGAATGTCGTACTGCGTGTACACCTCCACATTATTGCCTTTGCCGATGACGATGCCGGAGCCGAAAACGGCTTCGTAGTACTTGCCATCAGCGCTGGCTACCGCCGGATACGCCGTACCGGCGACATTGATAACGACATTCCCAATGTCTGCAACTCCTACAGAACCAACTTGGTTCATGCGGATGGAGCGCAAGCGGATGTCTTCAGCCGAGCTTGCGGTAAGTCTAAGCCCGCTCGCCTTGAAACCGGTCGTGCCGATTTCTTTGGTGGTTGAAGCAGAGTTTGCCGCAAAGGAATTGGATGATGCCATTGTGAGCGCGCCTACAGAGAGAGACGCGTTCATCGTGTGATTCGCGCCCACAATCGGGAACGAACCCGTAACAATTGCCGTAGTATTGATCGAGAGAACAGAAAGCGACGGTCCTTCGCCAGCGTAACTGGTAAGAGCCGCGTTCATGTTTCCTGCGACGAGGAAGGTCTTTGACGTTCCTCTCGGAATCGTCACCGCCTCACCGATAGTCGCTTGGTGATTGCTGTTGAAGGTCTTTGCAGTGCCGAGCTGTCTGCCGGTAGCGTCATCAATAAGGATGACACCCGCAAACGCGGCATCTTGACCGAGACCTGTGCGCGCTATTACCACGCCGTTGACGACAACATCGCCGTCAGAACCTGCCGTGACAATAAAGCGTGTAAATGGAACACGCACCGCGCCTTGCGGAGCGAGCGAGTTAGCAGGCTGTGTGCCTGGAACGACCGAAAGTCCTGTTCCAGCTGGAACAACAGGAGTAGTCGTCGGAGGAGTGACTGTGATACTTCCACAAACCGCTACGATAGCCGCGCGTGTCTGGGGGCCCACGATACCGATTGGACTCACATTGTTCTTGGCCTGAAACTTTACAACTGCTGCGTGGGTCGCAGGACCGAAGTAAGTGGTCTCACTGCCGGGAGAACCGGCGCCAGAAATAGAAACGCGAGTGTCGGTGCTATAGCCGTTCAGGAATACCTGAAGCTCCAGGACATCCGCACCCGAAATACCCTGTTGCAGAGAGCGAGAGAGCGCTGGGCAAGCGCCGCCAGTCGTTGGAGACGGCGTGATTGCTTGGCCGCGAAGCGAAGCGTTGACGTTCGCGACGGTGCCTGCATCAACCCCAAAAGACTGAACCATCTGAATGATTGCTTGGATTTGTGCCTCGGTCAGTCCCGCGGCATGCGCAACAGGCGCAAATGCCGAGAACGCCAAGACAAGACCAAGTGCAATCGCCGCGATTCGTGCGACAGAATTGTTTGCAATTGAAGTCATAATTCTACGATTAGTAATTATTGATGTAACGCATCACTCTCACGTTTACTAATAAAGGTGTAAGGATGATGCGGGTTCGCCATTTAGATTCCGGATTCCGGTTTCAAAATGACATCATATCTGTTAATAAACACAACAAAGGTTGTACTGCTTGTCATTGTTCGCTTCGAAGAAAAAGATTTTTTCTTCGCGCTCACTCGACAGAAAATACAACTGATTCCCATTAACCCCGATAATCGGGGACCAATGGCAAGAAGAAAGATTTCGTTCAACCATCCGGTCATGTCGGAAAAGTGCTTCCGTACAGAATTAAAGATTAATGAAGCGCGCACTATTGTGCGTGCTTCATTTCGTATCACAGTCTCGATGACAAAGGACAATCGTGCGGAATGGCTACATCTCACCACAACAAATGAAATGAAACCGGAAGACCATTTCGGAAGTTCTCTCATTATATGCCCGCCATACACCCTCTGTAGGAAGCAAGGGTGGCACATGTGGACAAATAACACGAAAAGCCCCTTTCTGGAGGCCTATTTCGAGCTAAAAGAGATTTCTGTCCACAACGGCCATGGTAACGAAAGCAGGCAAAAAAGTCAAAGGCCGTGTATCTTTATATAAAAGAAGACACGAAAAAAGCATGAAGGGGATTTCATGAAGGGGTTTAGAGTGCTCAAAGATCAACTTCCGGCGATTTGAGCTTCTTGTCCTCGGGAGTAACCTTGTGATAGGTACTCCACCGCCTTTCCCCTTCTCGTTTCAATATACCTTCTCGGACAAGAGATATAAGGTCTCTTTGTATGGTCTTTTCGCTATATCCATTAATCTCTGATGATATGTCTTTTATGGATACATTGTCTTTTTTATTAAAAACCTTAACTATCAACGATTTTCTTTCATCTTGTCTTTTATGAGTATCGTTTTTATTGTCTCTTAAAGAAGCTAACGGACTGCTAGCAGACATTAATTGTCCTTTAAGTCCTTTAGGAACGGGAGTGCGATCCTTCCCCACATAGTTGCCTTGGTCCATAATAGTAGGCCTGTGGTCTGAAAAAAAGATGGCCAAAGACGCATACTCGTCACAAATAAGAGAGGCATTCATTTGAGAGACCAGACCCCCTGATTTTGCTGTTTCTAGAAGGGCCGCAATCTCGGCGCACCGCGCCCCAAAGACCTCTGAAGAGCTTTGGTTTGGCTGTGAGGATTGAGTTATGAGATCAAGAGCGGTGGATCGAAGCTTCAGGCGGACAGGGTCTTGCGGCTCAATAAATCCCGTTATGACGTATAGGGCAGATGCTAAACGCTCGCACTTTTTAACTAAAAATGTACGATATTCATTTGAGATAGAATTAGTAAAATTAAGAAAATGGCTTAAAACATTATCTCTTTCATTTCGGTCGTCTTTTTTACTGTCCTTTATCATATGAGACAGTATAATTAAAAGGCTTATATAAGAAAAGACAATAAAATTGTATGCCCTTTATTATCATAATGCAAATTTATCTAGAATAACCAGCATCGTACTGTTGAAACCGTACCCGCATAGAAACTGTGGACATCGTATGTCCACAGTTTAAGAAAGAGGCACTGAATTAGGATTGAACTACGGAGAAAGAGGATGCTTGATGCCTCATGCGGAGAGGCTCCGCGTATGGCGTATACAGAATGATGAGCATAGTCGGCATTAGTATTATAGGAGATTAGGCGTGTTAAAATCCGTGCATCATGGCAAAAAAGCCGAAGTCTTCCGGATGGTCTGTCCCCCATATCCCGTTCTCTTTGAAACCAGAAACCGCCCGCAGTATCTATGCTGTTCTCGCGATCCTCGCAACTCTCCTCTTTCTCGTCGCCCCCATAGGACAAGCGGGGGTTGCGGGAAAACTTCTCTATGAGACATTGAGCGGTTTTTTTGGTGTCGGTTATTTTCTTATCCCCCTCTCCTTGATGCTCTTCGCTATCGGATTGATGCGTGAAAAAGAGACCGGAGCTTCCGGTACGCGCCTTCTGGGAGCAACGGTGCTTTTCCTTGCCGGCATTTCGGTCCTCTCCATCGTAAATGAGAGCGGCGGTATCGCAGGACACTGGGTCGGTACTCCGTTCGTTTTTTTGTTTGATACCGGCTTCGCCGTAGTCATCTTGGGAGGCATTGCAATCGCGGGGAGCCTCATTGCGCTTGATACGCCGTTTTCTCTGCCGAAGAAGCTACTTTCCTATCTCCTGCAATTCCTAAAAAGAACGCCGGACAGTTCGATGGTCATCACGGACCCGTACAAAGAAACGGGGGTAGAAAATCAAACGCAGGAAACCAGAAAGAAAGAGGAAACTCTGCGAGAAAAAAAACCGGCAAAAAAGGCGTTCCGAGAAGAAACTGCGGAGGTGTTAGAGGGCATCCAATTCGCGCCGGCGGATACCGCGTACTCGCCTCCTCCCCTGTCGCTCTTGGAGCGTGACAAAGGAAAGCCGGAAGTCGGCGATATCAAAGCGAATGCAAATCTGATAAAACGCACGCTACAGAATTTCGGCATCACCGTGGAAATGGACGAGGTCTCCATCGGCCCCTCCGTTACACGCTATGCTCTGAAGCCGGCGGAAGGCGTGCGACTCTCGAAAATACTTTCTCTCCAGAACAATCTTGAGCTCGCGCTTGCCGCACACCCCGTGCGCATTGAAGCGCCCATCCCCGGCAAGTCCTTGGTCGGCATTGAGGTGCCAAACATGCGGAAAGCGACGGTAGGATTGGCATCGCTTCTGTCCGAAGACAAATTCCAGAATGACCCGAGACCGCTTCTCTTCTCCTTGGGCCGCGACATCGCAGGCGCATCGCATTTTGCAAACATCACCAAGATGCCGCACCTTTTGGTTGCGGGGGCCACGGGTTCCGGGAAAACGTGCGGCAAGAATACCTATGTATTTAGCGAGAGGGGCATGCTTACATTCGACGAGCTTTGCCCTCTTCCTCTTAACTCGGACATTGACTACTCATTGCGAGTAGCCACGAGAGACGGCGTGGAAACCACCAGTAAGAACTACAACAACGGAATTTGTGATTTCTACAAAATCACGACAAAAGAAGGATTCTCTATTGACATTACCGAGGAGCATCCTCTGTGGGTCTTACAAGACGGTGCAATGCGCTGGCAAAGCGGCGGAACAATACGGGTCGGAGAATATGTGGCCATTTCCCGTGGATCTAAACTATTTGGAGAAGATATACGGATCGACTTCACGCCAGAGCTACACAAAACCAATAAGGCACGGGGCATACGAATCCCTGCGAAAATGACAAGGGAGTTGGGACTCTTCATGGGGCTTCTGACTGCGGACGGCGGTCTGACTATCAAAAACAGAATCGTATATACCCAAGCGAATGAAGAAGTGATAGGTATATACATAACACTACTAAAAGATCTCTTCGGTATCACCGGATCAACTACCACCAAATCCGGCTCAAGCAATAAAGCGAAAGATATTATTGTCCATAGAAAACAGTTGAAGGAACTCCTTAGCTCTCTTGGCTTGAAGTCGGTAAGGGCGCAGGAGAAAGAAATACCTACATCAATTCGCCAGTCTGGACCGGAAGTAATCAAGGCATTCGTTCAGGGACTCATAAGGAACGATGGTCATATTTCGCCGCTCATGGGACTTGAGATAACACTCGCAAATGAAAAGCTTATACAACAGCTACAAATCATCCTACTCAATTTTGGCATTGTCAGTAGCGTGCATCCAAAAAAAGTAAAAGGTTACGAACAAAATGCGTATTGGCGGCTCGCGATATATGGTGCCGATTTCGCCCTGTATGCGGCAGAAATCGGCTTTTTGACGAACGAAGAGAAAGACAAGGCTGAACACGTGCTTGCGCGCAAAAGGAATACGAATAAAAACACCATACCGACTCTGGCACCAACCCTTAAAAAATTGTCGCTGATGTATCGTACAGCATTTGCGCGGATCACCAACGCGGGTTGGCAGTACCAGACAGACGCATTGGTGCCGAAATATGCATTCAGAAGCTTGCGGAGTTACAATGCAGGGGTTCGGAATCCTTCCTATGAAGCGCTTGAAAGAATCGCTACTTTCTATGAGCCTCTGGCCGGCTCCGGCGAGTACCAAAAAATAGCCGGCATTCGCAAGGATAATTTCTACTGGGCTCGGGTAGCAAAGATAGAAAAGACCAATGGCATCGGATACGACTTCGAAGTCCCCGGATCGAACTCCTTCGTTGGCAACGGTTTCATAAACCACAATAGTGTCGCCATACATGCACTCATCACCTCGCTTCTGTACCGCAACGGTCCGGCGTCATTGCGCTTCATCATGGTGGACCCGAAGCGGGTGGAACTCACTCTCTACAACGCCATCCCGCACCTCCTCTCCCCCGTCATCACGGAACCAAAGAAAGCAATACTCGCCCTCAAGTGGGCGGCGAAAGAAATGGAACGCCGATATGACATTCTTGAGAAAAGCTCCGTCCGCGACATCCAGTCATACCACGAGAACATCGTTACTCCGGCCTCTGAAAACCGGGATCCGGAATCCAGAGTGGATCAGATGCCCTACATCGTCATCGTGGTGGATGAACTGGCCGATATCATGCAGAGCTACCCGAGAGAGCTCGAAGCGGCTATCGTCCGTTTGGCGCAGATGAGCCGGGCCGTGGGCATCCACCTCATCCTCTCAACACAGCGCCCCAGCGTGAATGTCATCACTGGACTCATCAAAGCAAACGTCCCCGCGCGCATAGCCATGCAGGTGGCGAGCCAAGTGGATTCCCGAACCATCCTTGACGGGGCCGGAGCAGAAAAGCTTTTGGGTGCGGGCGACATGCTCTACCTCTCGAGCGACATGGGAAAACCCCACCGCATCCAGACGGCATATATTTCCGAGAATGAAGTGAAAGGGGTCGTCTCCTATATCGTGAAGCATAACGAACCGTCAGTAGACATGATCACTCTTTCAGGGACTGCGGTTGAGTCGCCAAATGCGATTTTCAGCGCAAGTTTGGAAGACGATGTGGACGACGACCTGCTCGAAGAAGCAAAAAAGACGGTCGAGGCGGCGGGGAAAGCATCAACGTCGTTCCTTCAGAGAAAATTACGGATCGGCTATGCGAGAGCGGCGCGGCTGATGGACATCCTTGAAGAAAAAGGCATGATCAGTGCGGCAGACGGGGCCAGGCCGCGGGAAGTCTTGACCGAAACACACTCGGGAAATGCGGATGCAAGCGAAGATGAGACCGCCGCGTAACATCGTTTTCACGCCGCGCTTGGCGGCGATTCTCTTCGGTTGCTCCGCCATAGCCCTCCTCTTTGGCTACAGCCTGTATGCCGCGCTTCCCTACCTCGAAGGACCGTATCTCAAAGTATCGGCGGAGAGTGAAAACGGGCTCACCCGCATACACGGAGAGACCGCGCGGGTGTCGTATCTCACCATAAACGAGAACCCTACAGCCATAAACGAAGACGGGTCGTTCTTGGTTCGGCGCGCGTACCCCTTGGGGTATACTGCCATAGTCATCGCGGCCACAGACCGTTTCGGACGCGAGATTACAAAAAGCTTAAGCGTGGTAACCGAATCCCATGGCACCAAAAAAGAAGACTGAAAAAATAAAGGACGCTCCAATTTCGGAGAAGAAAGCCGCCATCAACGAAATGATCGCCTCCATCAAAACCAAGTTCGGTGATGAAGCCATAACGACCTTGGGCACGCACCCCAAAACCGGCGTGGATGCGATCCCCACCGGCTCTATCGGCCTCGACTGGGCGCTCGGCATCGGCGGGGTGCCGCGCGGGCGCATCATAGAGATTTTCGGTCCCGAATCGTCCGGCAAAACAACGCTGTCCCTTCACATCGTCGCCGAAGCGCAGAAAAAAGGCGGCGTGTGCGCGTTCGTAGACGCGGAACATGCGCTTGATCCGGAATATGCGAAGCGCCTCGGCGTGAATATTGACGACCTTCTGGTATCGCAACCGGACACGGGAGAGCAGGCGCTTGATATCGTGGAGTCTCTCGTTCGCTCCGGGAAAATAGATGTTGTGGTGATTGACTCGGTCGCAGCTTTGACGCCGAAGGCCGAGATAGAGGGAGATATGGGAGCCCAGCACATGGGACGCCAAGCGCGCCTCATGAGCCAGGCTCTGCGGAAGCTGACCGCCATTGTCGCGAAATCAAAAACGGTCGTCATTTTCATAAATCAGATACGCATGCAAATCGGGATAATGTTTGGGAATCCTGAAACCACCACCGGAGGAAAAGCACTTAAATTTTACACGTCTGTTCGCTTGGATATCCGCCGCATCGCGCAAATCAAGAAAGGCGAGGAAGTAGTAGGAGGCCGCGTGCGCGTGAAAGTGGTCAAAAATAAAGTGGCGGCTCCGTTCAAATCCACCGAATTCGACCTCATGTACAACGAGGGCATCTCGCGCGAGGGAGAGCTTATTGCTCTTGGCGAGAAATACGGGCTTGTCGTGAAGTCAGGTTCAACCTACAAATACAATGGTGAAAAACTTGCGGTAGGCTACGATGCCACGCGCACGTTTCTTCGGGAAAATCCTAAAATCGCTAGCGCCGTACTGAAGGAAATCCGCGCCAAGCTTGCGGGAGGAGAGCTAAGCGTCACGCCAAAGACGGCTGGCGCTGAAGTGACTTCGTAAGGTCGACGACGCTCCACAGAATAATGACGCCGAGAATGAGAATGGCGAGTT
>Ga0209542_10006596_pt1 | contig 22522 bp, 24 predicted proteins | sample RifCSPhighO2_01_FD_184028 | JGI IMG/M metagenome (GOLD analysis project Ga0209542, IMG submission 184028) | Soil microbial communities from Rifle, Colorado - Rifle CSP2_plank highO2_0.1 (SPAdes) (version 2) | ecosystem: Environmental > Terrestrial > Deep subsurface > Rock core/Sediment ... | reverse complement strand
GGGTGGGGTTATGAGAACTTGTTCTTTGTTTGAGATACGGCGTGATATCCGCCCGGCCAACGGGAACGATTCCCTAGCACTCGAAGCACTCTGCCCGGGTGCGTTTTTTTTTGCTATTTTTATTTTTAGTTATATAATATATTTTGATATTAGTTCCCAATTCCCCACCATGGAGGTCATCAGATGAATCATCATCCGCGGTTTCCAAAAGAAGAAGGTATCCCTGGGGTCCATCTTCGGGAAGTATGTCTGTTACACCAGTCCGGTGCATGCCTTGAGCTGGACTTTGGGGAGGTGCGAATTTGCGCTAAGGGGAGAGAAAGACGTGTCCCCCAGGGACTGTCGAACACTGGGGATCAGCACAAAGGGTGCAGCGGACCACCCGAATACCGGCGCCTGCTCCCAGTAGTGCCAGAATCCGCTGGTTGATCAGCATCGCATAGAAGGGCAACCGCTCTTCCCGGCTCGCGCCAATTATTCACGCGAGCCGGTTTTTCGTTTTATCTTATATCGTATGCTTCGCATTCTAAAATAATGTGAGCCACAATAATTTACTCGTCGTCACTCGTAAATTTTCCAGCCCCGGACTCAGTTGTCCCGCATACTTGCGGAACATACTTCCGTCTTCACAAAGCACAGAAAAAGAGCACACTGCTGTGTTCTTTTTCTGTGCTTTGTGACTCTACGCGGAATCGAACCGCGATTTAATCCTTGAGAAGGATTCGTCCTAACCGTTAGACGATAGAGCCATTAGAAAAAATATAACATTTTTAATTAAAAATTTAAATCCCCTATAACGAAAAATGCCTCGAACGTAGAACGTCCGAGAGCATCATGAAGAGTGAATCGCTACTCTTCGAAGCGTACTACAAAACAAATCACGAATCTTTTGTCGCATTCCCGCCGGCCAGAACAACTATCTGCGCCGGCGGGTAATATTCCACCCTCCTCTACGGAGGGTGAGGTTCGATCGGATAACCGATCCGAACCTCACCTCCGATGTAGAGTCCCCCGCCGTTTTGGGCGAGGTAAATCCCGTGTTCGAAGCATGGGGTCATGGTACTTGCCTTTCGTGAGAGAGAGGTCTGCCTACATCCTCCGGCCTCTTCCGAAACTTTAGCCAGATAAGAGCGACTACATAGAACACTCCAAACCAGGTTATCGCGACCCATAGGATGAAATAGCTCCATCCTTCCCCTTCGATCACTGTCGTGGCGATGGCCACGACCTTGGCCGTAAACACCACCATCCCCACGAAACCTAACCACGCCAGGAATCGCATTTTTGTTCTTCTTTCGTTAGAGTTTTTCAAACATCCTTTTTAATTGTATATCATTTAGAGCAAAAGTCAATAGTTAGACAATAAAATCCTAGAAATGTCTATGGTTTTCGGCTATTCTTTAGCAAGCCACTCCGGCTCTTGGCGAACCAGCAGTTTATTTTTGTTTTCTTTATTTAAAAGTATCGCCTCTACCGTGCGTTCCATGCGCATGCCCTGGGAACCTTTTATCAGAACAAGGTCCCCTTTTTGTATAAAAGTTTTAAGATACTCTCCCGCTTCACGCGAATTTGAAAATTCAAAAACATTCTCCTTGTTCATTCCAGCCTGGAGTGCTCCTTCTTTAATAGATTTTGCTCTAGGACCAACGACGATAAGTACATCAGAATTTCCTTTTGCAACTCTGCCCATATTTTCATGAGCTTCAATAGTGTGTTTGCCGAGTTCAAGCATATCGCCCAGCACCGCAATTTTTCTACCTGCCCATTTTATTTCTCCGAGAGTCTGGAGCGCCGACTGGCAAGCAAAGGGAGAAGAATTGTAAGTGTCGTCTATTATTAAAGATTCGCTAATTCCCTCTAGAAGACACATCCGGCCTGGCGGAAAATCATAATTTTTTAAACTCTCAATAGCAGAGAGCATGTTGAGTTTTAAACCAGAAGAAAGCGCGAGCGAAGAAAGAGCTGCATAAATATGATTCTTACTAAATACTCCTTCGAGGACTACAGGCAGACTGTTGCCTCCTTCATCTATTCTAAAAACCAACCCGGCTGGCACGCCCTTGTCGTTATAAAAAATACTATCACCCGAAGCCAATACGTCACTTCCCTCCTTGAAGCCATAAGTAATAGTTATATTTTTGCTTTTTGTCTTCATGCCAAGCACAGCATCGTCATCAGCACTTAAAATTAAAAGACCGTCTTTCTTTAAAGTTTTGATTAGTTCACTTTTTTCTTCTATGACATGCTTAGGGGAATCGAAAAACTCAACATGCACGGGAGTTTCCCCTATGGCAGTCATGATAACAGCATCTGTTTTAAGCCAAGAAGCAGTTCTCCTCATGTCGCCCGACTTCCCCACCCCAACTTCAAGCACCAGCCATTTAGGATACTTGTGTGGAGCTAAAAAAAGCCACAATCCTTTTAAAATATTTTTAGACCATAAAAAAAGATTATTCCAAGCATTCGGTACACCCAAAATAGTAAGCGGTAATCCTATTTCGCTGTTATAACTTTTCTCACTTTTACGAACGTGGGAAATTCCAGAAATTATCGCATACATGGCATCTTTAGTAGAAGTTTTACCAACCGACCCAGTAATAGCAATAATTTTCGGCTTATACTTCCAAAGCACAAGTCGTGACTCTATTCGTAAAATATGTATTATTGTCTGTCTAACAACATCTCTCATTTTGTTTGTAATTTTTTATTATCTATCCGGTGGAATTTCATAATAATTTAATAAGAATTTTGCAATATCTAAAAAAGGATTTATCCAGGTTACAGATGCATAGGGTGAGCCTTTTGGATTTATTGCGTAAAGAAAAACTATAAACTTCGGATCGTAAGCTGGGAAATATCCAACGAAAGAATGCATGTTCCTATCTGTATAATATCCTCCCGTTGACTGATCCGCAACCTGGGCTGTTCCGGTTTTACCTGCGATGGAGTAATGCTCCACTTTTACAAGGCCACCTCTGGCTTTATCCATTACGTTCACTAACATGCGAGTTATTTCTTCAGCGGTTTGTTCAGAAATTTTTACCCGTGTTGTGGGGTAATCTATTTTTTTCTCTATACCACCATCGTACTTTATTGATTTTACCAGGTGAGGCACAACCAAGTTCCCACCATTCGAAAGAGAAGCAAGAGCCCGAATCATTTCAATCGGCGTTAGGGCTATACCCTGACCGAAAGAAGCGTTGGCGTATTCAATGTCTCGAGGACTGTTTAAGTTTGCAGCCCAACCTTTTGTTTCATTAGGAAGATCAATGCCAGTTTTTTCGTTAATTCCATAAGATAGCATGTAGTCACGCATTTTCTCTTTACCTAGTTGTCGATAGACAAAAACCATACCAGTGTTGAGAGATTGAGTTAAAACTTCCTGCATATCAACAACCCCACGAGCTTTTTTATCAAAATTAAAAATTTCTTTCTTCTCAACCAATACGGATCCCTTGTCGGTATATTTTGTTTCTGCCGTCACCACTCCCGCATCGAGGGCCGCTGCCATAACTAGAGGCTTAACCACTGACCCGAATTCAAATATATTTTCTACTAAAGGATTAGAGAAAGTCAAAACATCCTCTACTTGAGAAAAATCATTAGGGTCAAAGTCCGGATTAACACCCATGGCATAAATAGAACCGTCCTTTGGATTCATAATGATCCCGCCGATAGAATCAATTTTATATTTTTCTTTAACTTCCAGTAATGTTTTTTCTAAAACACCTTGAACAGTTGACTCAAGGGTTGTTACCAGAGAACCATCTCTTTCTTCGTCCCTGGAAAGGGTTGTGCGGATATCGGAAAAAACTTCAGCAAAGAAATTAATATAAGGATTATCTTTACCTCGAGAAAGAACTTTTTCATACTGCCTTTCTATTCCGTAACGCCCAGCAAGCTCGTCCCCCTTATATCCCAAAAAGCCAAGTGCATGCGAAGACAAACTGCCCCCTGGATAAAAACGCCATTTTTCTTTATAAATAAATATACCAGTAATTTTAAGAGCAGAAACAGCGTCGGCTTCTTCTTTAGAAAGACGATGGGCAATTTCTTCATAAGTATCATTTTTCTTCTCCGCTTTGACTGAAAAATCTTCTTGATTCAGAACAATTATTTCTGATAATTTTTTATAAACTGATTCTTCATTTGTAATTTTACTTGGATCAATGGCAATTTTAAATCCAGAAACCTGAGTGGCAGCAGAAACAAGCTGACCATCTCTCCGTTCAAAGAAAATGGTTCCACGCTCGAAAATATTGGAAGATGGTGTAGCATACTGCCTATCGGCGCGTAGAGAATACGAGCTACTGTGAACGACTTGTACTAAAAAAAGTTTTGTTACTAGAATTAGAGCAAAAAGTAAAATACCAAGGGCAATAATTTTTGTTCTAAATGAAAAACTATATTTCATTTTTCACAGATTTAACGTTTCCAAGAGACTCGCTTGTAGTATCCACCAGTCCGAGGGGCTTGCGAACTGCAAACTTTGCGTCTTTTTCTCTAAATCCCATGGAATATCCGAGAGAAGCGTCAATTTTATTCGACATAGAAAGGTAAGAAAGCTCTAAATCTCCAACTTCATTAGTTAGGGTTCTGGCATCTGTTTCCAGTGTTCGGCGCTCCACGATATTCCAAACCGTGTTTCCCAGAACGAGAGCATACAAAAGTGCAAGCGCACCCAGAGAGACCAGCATGATGTGCAGAATACGCCTTTCCAGGTTGTCGTTATTGACAATGTTTACACTCCCTGCGTAGCTTTTGAGTTTTAAACTTGCTTGTTTCATATTTTTATTTAAATTTTTTCTAAAATTCTTAACTTAGCGCTTCTTGACCTCGGGTTGTTTTTAATTTCTTCTTCAGAAGCTTTGATTATTTTTTTATTGATTAAAATCCCCAATCTTTTCTTTTCTTTATCTTTGTAAAATCTTTTGACTACCCTGTCTTCTAAACTATGGAAACTTATGACTGCCATCCGCCCATTTTTTTTCAAAACATCAAACCCTTTTTCAAGTCCCAACGAAAGCGCCCCCAATTCATCGTTAACCGCTATCCGTAATGCCTGGAAGGTCTTGGTGGCAAAGTGCAGTCTGCCCCTCCTGTATACCGCCGGCACCGAATTTCTGATAATTTCTACCAATTCAAAACTTGTTTCAATTTCCTTTTTCGCCCTACTCTCCACAATTCCCTTAGCTATTCTTCGAGAAAACCTCTCTTCTCCGTAGCCGTAAATAATATCGGCTAAACTTTTTTCGCTCCAGTTGTTCACAATGTCCCCTGCGGTCAGGTCTTCCGGACGCGGATTTTCTTTCATGGTCATGAAGAGTGGCTCATCCTTCATGAAAGAAAATCCGCGTCCGGAACTCTCTAGCTGGTCAGAAGATAATCCCAGATCAAAGATAATTGCATTAACTTCTTTTATCTCCTCTCCTTTTAATGCTTTATCTAAGTCTCTGAAATTAACATTGAGGAAAGAAATTTGACAATCGGAATTTAGAAACTTTGCTTTGGCTTTCTCCCAGGCACCCTTGTCCTCATCAATGGCAATTATCCTAACATCGGGGTATCGGTTGCAAATTTCCAGACTGTGTCCTCCGCCACCGAATGTGGCATCAAGCACGATTGACTTCTCCTTCAGATTTAAATTCTCTATTGTTTCGTTTAAAAGAACTGTCCGATGAATACTTTGCATATTATTTTCTGATTTTTGAAAACATAATTTTAGGGGTTTCTGGGCTGACGAGCCGAGAATTTCAAGATTTTTTAAGCTTCAAAAAATCTGTACCTAAAATTATGTTTTCAAAAATTTTCCTTGTTTGCTAACTTCTCCGCTAATTGCTCCGCTTGTTTTTCGGCAACTTCTTTGTAGCGTGACCACGCTTTATCATTCCAAACTTCCACTCTGTCTTTTACTCCGATTAGGGCCGCATGGCTTCCAAGTTTTATTTTCTCTTTCAGGTTTTCCGGTATTAATATTCTGCCGATGGAATCCACCTCCACATCCGTGGCTTGTCCGAACATGTTTCTGTTAAAGCTTCGTTGATTGGCTCTCAAGAATGAAAGGTCGGAGTCTGAATCAGAAAGTCTTTTAGAAACTTTTGCCCACTCGGCAACTGTGAAAATGAACAAACATTGGTCAAGTCCTGGTGTGATAACAACAACCTTTCCCATTTCTTTTCTGAATTTTGCCGGCAAAGAAATTCTGTTCTTTACGTCTATTGTGTGTATGTATTCGCCGATGAGCATAATTTTGGTTAAATTTTATTATCCACACTTTTCCCACTTTTTCCCACTTGATATACATTATAAACCAACTGCTAAAAAGACACCAAGTAAAACTGTGGATAACTCCAAAGTTAATGGACTCTTGCTAAAAATGTAAGAAGTATGTATAATCTTAGTTCACGCGGTATTGGTAATTCCCCAAAAAGGAAGGAAACACCACAATGACGCAGCCCCAGCCGCCGTCACTGTCCCAGGTATTCGAGGACCTGGCCGAAGCAGAAAAGAGAGCAGTTGCAGAGAAGGTAGTGGAACTGGGGCCGGAGGGGTTTATTCGCCGGGGTTCGGCGAAGACGGGGGGATTGGTGGACTTGGAACCCCCGTTGGATGACCCCGACGGAGGACGCCTCGGCGACTGAGTCCGCAACAAGCAAGCAAGGAGGGTGACAGTGGACTCACCCTCCTCTACCCAGAGAGGAAAAGTTCTTTAGTAAAGAAAAATATCGGCGCAACATGCGCCACATCAAAGACGCCTCGAAGCCATGCTCTCGAGGCATCGTCATTTATGGGAGATTTTTAAATCTCTTAGCCTATCATATATGATATATTAAGGAAAAATATTTTTTATTTGGGTTTCATTAGGGGGAAAATCTGGGCTTCGCGCACAGACATATCCATAAGCACACTGAAAAGTCTTTCAGAAAGACCGAAGCCGGCTGACGGAGGCATTCCGTATTCCATGGCTTCCAAGTAATCTTCGTCCAGAGCTTGAGCTTCCGCATCCCCTTTTTCTCGAAGTTTCATTTGCACGTTAAATCTTTCTCTTTGGTCAATCGGGTCATTCAGTTCACCGAAACCTTTACCTAGTTCCATGCTGTATGCAATTATCTGCATGCGTTGCACCAGTTTCGGGTTGTATTCATCTTTTTTTGCTAAGGGTTCAAGCTCGATGGGTTGGTTGATTAAGAAAAATGGTTTGCCTTGTTTGACACCCTTCCATTTAATTCCTCTTTTCCTTACATCTTTAAAAAGTAAATCTATTAAACGCCCTCGCTCTGTAAAACTTTCAAATTCAATATTTTTTTCTTTCGCACTCTTTTTAAGTTGTGCTTCGGTGGCAGAGTTTAAATCAATTCCCGTATTTTCTTTAAATAATTCCACATAGTCAACTCTCTCCCACTCCCCGCCCCAGTCGATCAGTTCGCCCCTAAATTCAATTTTAAAATCTCCGAAGGTTTCTTTTATTATATATTGATACATTTCCTGTAAAAATTGCATGAGTTGATTAAAATCAGCATAAGCCCAATAAAATTCCATTTGAGTATAGTCTTGCAAGTGAGTGCTTGAAATTCCTTCGTTTCGGAAAATTTGGCCAATCTCGAAAACCTTTGGGTATCCGGCCACCAGCATTTTCTTCAAGGGCAATTCCAAAGATATTCTTAAATAGAAATCGGTGTCCAAGGCATTGTGGTGAGTTTTGAAAGGTTCGGCTTCGGCTCCGCCGGGGGTGGATTCCAAAACGGGCATTTCCATTTCCAGGAATCCCTTGTTCACCAAGAAACTGCGCATGGTTGACCAAAACTTATTTTTCTTAATGAATAATTCTTTTGTTTTCGGGTCGGTTAAAATATCCAAATATCTTTTTCTAAGCTTGGTCTCTTCATCCACCAATCCATGCCATTTTTCCGGAAGCGGTCTTAAGCTTTTAGCAAGCATGCGCCAATCCTTCGCCTCTTGGGTTTTCTCTCCCCTCTCGGTTGTAAAAAATGTTCCCTCTAATTCCACGAAATCTCCAATATCAACTACCTCACCCCAAAAATTAAATTTTTCATCTCCTAGCACGTCTTTTTTCAGTAAGCATTGAAATTCAGCCGTACCGTCATATAAAGTTATGAAAACAATTTTCCCCTGTCCGCGAATGGACATAATCCGCCCGCCAACCCATTTTGCTTCTTTGCCTCCGCTGAGCGTATCAAAAGAGGCAAGCACTTCTTTGAGTGAAAGTTCTCGTTTGGACTCCGAAGGATACGGATTAATACCCCTTTTTTTAAAGAGTGCCAGTTTTTCTATTCTAAGTTTTCTTATTTCGTCGAGTGAGGACATTTTTAATTTGCCTACTTTTGGGGATTAAAGATACCAACTAAGACACACTGATTATTTTGTAATTAACCACTCCGCCCGCCGGAGTTTTAAATGAAATTTTATCGCCTTTCTTTTTGCCGAAAATGGCTACACCAAACGGAGAACGATTGGAAATTTTACCCAAGGCCATATCAGCTTCTTCGGAACCCACCACTAAATATGTCTGCTTCTCTTTACTCCCATCCTTTTCTACAACAACTTTTGAGCCGACTTCTACAATATCTCCCCCACTTTGAGAGACAACTTGCGAAGAACGCAAGATTTGTTCAATTTTCGCAATACGTCCTTCAAGCTTTCCTTGGTCTTCGCGGGTTTGATGATATTCCGCATTTTCAGAGAGATCCCCGAGCGATTTCGCATACTCCAAATTCTCTAGAATTTCCTTTCTCTTTGGACCTTTTAAGTCGTTTAATTCATTCTCTAGTTCTTTTTTCTTTTCTTTCGTAATATAATCATCAACTTGTTTCATGGTCAAATCTTAGCCTGTTTTAACAAAATTGTCCATCCCTTTTAACTTCTGGGGTTGCTATAAATCCTTTTTATGGTAACCTAACTGATATGGCAAAAACAGTAATTGAAGTGGGTAAAAATCCAAATGAAAGTAATCCGAGCGTATTGCGTCGTTTTTCTCGCAAAATTCAAGAATCAGGCATAATTCAAAAAGTAAAGGGTTCTCGCTATAACACCAGAAAAGAATCAAAGCTTAAAGTAAAAATGGGCACTTTGAAGCGTATAAATCGAAGAAAAGAAATAGAGAAACTTCGCAAGCTCGGTAAAATAAAATAAAAATAACATGCGAGACAATTTTTCTATAGTAAACGAAAGTGGGGAGTTGCTTCCCCGCTTACCATTGGCTCGTATTAAAAACGACATTTTAGGCAAAAAATATTGCTTGTCGCTTGCTTTTGTTGATAAAAAAAAATCAAGAGAAATTAACAAGCGATATAGAAAAAAAGACAAACCTACAAATATTTTATCGTTCTCTTTTTCTAAAACAGAGGGCGAAATCCTGATGTGTCCCAATATAGTAAGACAAGAAGTAAAAAACAAGGCAGAAAGTTCCAACAGAACTTTCAGGGGATATATGGGTTTTCTAGTTATCCACGGAATGCTCCATTTGGAAGGAATGAAACATAGTAGTAAGATGGATAGAGCGGAAGAAAAATATGATAAGAAATATTTCTATCGGAATAGACGTGGGGTCGGAAACTACCCGAGTCGTGGTGGGAGAGTTTTTAAAGGGAGAAAAAAATCCTAAAGTTATTGGTATTGGAGAAGCCCCCACTCTGGGTGTGCGAAATGGCTACGTTGTAGATGCCACCCTGGCTTCTGCCTCACTGAAAAATGCTCTAGCTATGGCTGAGAAAACTTCAGGAGTAAAAATAAAACGCGCATTTGTTTCAATCAGTGGGATAACTTTACGAGGAGATACTGTTTCGGGAATTACAATTATTTCTAAGGCTGACGGTGAAGTCACTAGTTTAGATATAAAAAACGCATTACAGGATTGCGAAAACAATTTAAATTTAACTAACAGAAAAATTATTCAAACTTTCCCCGTTTCTTTTCGCCTTGACGGCAAAGATGTCTTGGGACGGTTAGAAGGCATGCGCGGAACCAAGCTTGAGGTAAAAGCTCTTTTTCTAACATACTCCCTTCAACATCTAGAAGACTTGCTCGATGCTCTTTCTCTTTCTAGAGTGGAATTAATTGATATAATAGCTTCTCCGATTGCAGCCAGCTATATTGCATTGAGCGAAAAACAAAAAATAGTGGGGTCAGCCCTGGTAAACATCGGTTCAGAAACAACATCAATCGCTATTTTTGAAAATGGATCTATTGTATCGCTTCACACTTTTTCTATTGGTTCTGAAGACATTACTAATGACATTGCCCTAGGATTAAAGATTCCTCTAGATAAAGCTGAAAATTTTAAACTTGGAAATCTTACTGACAGCTCCTTAAAGAAAAAACTAGATGAGATTATTGAGGCGCGTCTTTCAGATATTTTTGAACTAATAGAAAACCATTTGAAAAAAATAAAGCGAAATGAACTTTTGCCGGCTGGTATTATATTTATTGGTGGAGGTGCAAATGTTCCAGGACTCCTTGAGTTTTCGAAATCTGCGCTGAAACTCCCTTCCACTATCGGCGAAACAGAAATTTTCGGCAATTTAAAAACCAAACTCCGTGACCCATCCTGGTTTGCTGTCCTTGGCCTCATTACAGCCAGCATGGAAGAGAGTGGTTATTCTGGAAACTCGTTTGGTGGTTTTGTTAAAAACTTTAAAAACACAATAAAATCAAGCATAAAACAACTGATGCCGTAACTTGAACTAGTTTGAAATCCTTGCTTTCAAGCTGGGCTTTTAAGTTTCGAATTGGCTCTATAACTTTGCTTTTTTTTATTTTCTGCTATGATGGGGTTATGCCAAAAATAAACCCAATTATAGAGAGTTTTGCTCGTATTATGGTCATCGGAATAGGAGGGTCTGGGAAAAATGCAATTAACCACATGATTAATACTAAGGTTAAGGGTGTAACTTTTATCTGCATGAATACTGACACCCAAGATTTGCATCATTCTCTGGCGGAGAAAAAAATTCACATTGGAAAAAATCTTACCAAGGGTCTCGGAGCCGGAATGGATCCAGAGATTGGGAAAAAGGCAGCCGAGGAAACAAAATCTGAAATTCAAGATGTTATTAAGGGAGCAGACATGATTTTTATCGCCTGCGGAATGGGAGGAGGCACCGGCACAGGAGCGGCTCCCATCGTTGCTCGTGCGGCAAAAGAACAAGGCATTCTGACCGTCGGGGTTGTGACCAAGCCTTTCTTTTTTGAAGGTACTCACCGAATGAAAATAGCAGAAAAGGGCATCGAAGAACTTGCAAAGGAAGTAGACGCAATAATTATTATTCCAAATGATAAACTGCTTCAGCTGGCCGACAAAAACACCAATTTTAAAGACGCTTTCGCCACTTGCGATAATGTTTTACGCCAAGCAGTAGAGGGAATGTCAGACCTTATTACTACTCCGGGTATTATAAACGTTGATTTCGCGGATATTCGCGCCATTATGTCGGACGCAGGAAGTGCGCTCATGGGCATAGGTTCTGCTTCCGGAGAAAAACGTGCCGAGAAGGCTGCGATGCTGGCAATCAACTCACCCCTACTTGAACTTTCCATTCATGGTGCAAAGGGAGTGCTCTTTGCTATTTCAGGTGGAGACGATATAACAATCCAGGAAATACAGGCGGCAGCAAAAATAATCACAGAGTCAATTGACAAAGATGCGAAAGTAATCTTCGGCACCATTCGCGATGAAAATTTGAAAAAGGGTGAACTGAAAGTCACAGTCATTGCTACCAGCTTCGCCTCTGAAACTCCGCGTAAAAATCTTTTTTCCGGAGCTTCTGGATTAAGCCAAACAATTTTAAAAGAAGAAAACGCAGGCATGGCTAAAAAGGAAATTCAAAACAGTATGCAGAATGAAAATAATAGTGATTTCTTAAAAAAAGGAGCTAAGAAAATAGAAGTGGAAGAAATAATAATAGACGACGACGCTGGAGACTGGAGCGCTGTGCCGGCGTTTCTAAGGCGCAAGAAATAATGACTTACGATTTAATCATTATCGGGGGCGGACCGGCCGGCAGTGCTGCTGCCGTGTATGCCGCTCGGAAAAGACTCCGAACACTTTTGCTTGTGGCAGAGTGGGGAGGACAATCCATAGTGTCCGAACAGATCTACAACTGGATTGGCACTCCATCCATCTCCGGTCAGGAGCTGGCGGATAATTTTAAAGCACACGTAAAAGCTAATGTTGGAGAGAGCCTGGAATTAAAGGAGGGCTTGAAAGTAAAAAAAATTATTAAAGAAGACGGCCAGTTTGAAGTAGAAGCCGAGACAGGAGAAAAATTTTCAACCAAAACAGTGCTTGTTGCCACAGGCAGTGGTAGAAGAAAACTTGAGGCAAAAAACGCGGATGTGTTGGAGCATAAGGGACTGACCTATTGCGCTTCTTGCGATGGTCCCCTTTTCGCCGATCAGGACGTTGCGGTTATCGGTGGAGGCAATGCCGGCTTTGAAACAGCGGCTCAGCTTCTGGCGTATTGTAAATCCGTCACCCTGCTTCACCGAAGCGATACATTCCGCGCCGACGAAATTACGATTGAAAAAGTTCTGAAAAATCCCAAGATGCAAGCAATCAAAAATGTGGATATTTTAGAAATTAAGGGGGAAAAATTTGTAGAGGGATTAATTTATAAAGAGAAAAGCACGGGAGAAGAAAAAGAACTGAAAGTTGCCGGTATTTTCGTTGAAATCGGACAAATCCCAAATACGGCTTTTGTTAAAGACCTGCTTGCACTTGACGAATATAAAAGAATAAAAATAGACCCCACAAATCAAAAAACCGAAGTAGAGAACATCTGGGCGGCTGGAGACTGTACCAATGTCTTATACCACCAGAACAACATCGCCGCCGGCGACGCAGTGAGGGCTATAGAGGACATTTACTTAGCCCTTCACACGAAGTAAATCTATTTACAGGCCACCACCACCACGGACATATCGTCCGGATGGGCTCGTGGTTCTTCTGAACGAGGCTCTCTACTGCGGTCAAGAGACCTTTTTATAAGCTCTTCGGCTATTTCTTCAAGCGTTCCGGATTGCTGAATAGCTTCTTCAATTTCTTGGGTAGTTATATTACCAGGAACACCATCTGAAGTTAGAATAAAGCGACTTCCCCTTTTTACAGGAAAAGCAAGAATACTCGCAAGGTCACTTTCGTATCCTATACATCTTACAACTATGTTTCTTTGGTTGAAAAACAATCCTTCAAGTTTACTTAATTCTTCTTTTTTTCTAAACTCTGAAAGTTTTTTAGAAATCCTGGCTTTTTCTTCATTACTTAAATTGGGGTCTTCACTAATCAAGTCGTCATCTACTGTAAGTTGCGTTACTGTACCGTCTTCATTTATTTCATATAACCTGCTGTCACCCACATTCGCTATTATGGCAAAATCTTCTCCTTTGCTATTGGTATGAATTTTAAGTACTACACCAGTAGTGCCCATACCACGCTTTTCGGAATCAGACATTGATTCTACATATACAGCTTTATTCGCTCCAGCAATAATTTCTGAAAGTTTTTTTTCTTGCTTCATCAACACTTATACCGTTGGGTATTGCTGATAAATGAGTAAGGACATAGTTGCGAGCCATTTGAGATGCGATATCACCTTTCGCATGTCCGCCCATGCCGTCGAACACTCCGAACGCCCTGTGGTTCTCGTCAACCAGAATACTGTCTTCATTTATCCTTGGAGGCAGTTCAGGAGATAATTCTTTTGGTATCGTTTTTTCCGCCCAAGATACAGTTATTTGTTCTCGGTTTTCTATGTCACTTCCCGGTGATTTTGGTTTTGTGGGCTGGGGAGTTTGTTCCATGTAAGTATAATAGCCTAGATATTAAGGTCGGTCAATTTTATAAATCACTCCAGCTTTATCATCTGAAATAAAGATAGTACCTCCAGGCTGAATTAAGATATCAACAGGTCTGCCGTAAACCTTGCCCTCCGACATAAAGCCCGTGATGAAATCTTCTTCTCCCTGGTACACTCCGCTCTCATCTAATTTAAATCTTACAATTTTGTAACCAGTTGGAATAGTCCTGTTCCAGGACCCATGGTAGGCCACCAACATATCGTGCCAATACTCCTCGGGCCAGCCCTCTTCGGGGAAAAAGGCCAGACCAAGCGGAGCGGAATGCGCTTGTAAATCTATGTATGATGGAGTTTCGAAAGGATCCATGCAGGGATTACGGATATAAGTGTTTCGGTCAAAATCAGTATCATGGATGTTTTTACCATAACAGACCGGCCAGCCATAGTTTGCGTCCTTTTTGATTATATTTATTTCATCTGGAGGAGTATCGTCTCCCAATAAATCTCGCCCCATCTCCGTTGCCCACACTTCCCCAGTTACCGGATGAATAGCCATAAAGACACTATTGCGTAAGCCTTTGGCAAATTCTGCAAGCTTGCCGGTGGCAAAATCATATTCTAGAACTTTCGCTCGACGATCGTCCTTTTCTATGCAAACATTACAAGAAGACCCCACCGAGACAAGCATCTTAGCATCGTCAGGGTACGGGAGAAACTCTATGTCTCTAGTGAAGTGGTTCCCTCCTCCAGGCAGAGTAAAAAGTTTTTTCTTGTTTATCGCCCGCATGCTTGCCCTGTCGTAATCATATTCGGCAACTTGGTCGCTCTCCGCAATGTAGAGCTTGCAGGTATCCCCCATACACCGCTCTGCCAGTCCGTTCGGACGATTAAGACCTTCAATAACTGGAAGATGTTTTTCGGCAAAGCCGTCTTTGTCTTCATCGAGCAGAGCTAAAACTTTGCCCTCTTTGGGGACGGATACAGCCAAGTTGCCGTCCGGTAAATAAAACAGCACCCGGGGCGCGATTAAACCCTCGGCATAAATAGAAATGGAAAATCCGGAAGGAAGAACTAGGGGCATGTCGGTGGTGTTTATTATTTTAGCAATATCCCCTGCGGGCTTCCTTATTGCCGGCAAAGCGCCTTTGATGTTTTTATAATAAACAATACCCGCTACTCCCAGGACGAGAACAAAAACGACTAAAATAGATGTAAGGAATTTCTTCATATACTTTTCCTTAATGGTCTTGGTTAATAACATACCGCCAAGTTGGAACGGCTACAAAAAATCCAAGTAAAAATGTAACCACAAGCACGGAGGTCTCATTGAAAAAAGGAACCTTGTCCAGTAAGTGCCATAAACTTCTAAATATGAAGACCGATGCTATGATTGCAATAATTTCCGCTATTAATAATTTTTTGTGAATCTTTTTGTGTAACATTTTTTTATTATACCAAATTTTTGCGGAGGGCACAGGACTTGAACCTGCAAGGGCTTGCGCCCGCCGGTTTTCGAAACCGGTGCATTACCATTCTGCCAACCCTCCTCGTAATATTAAATAAATACTACCATAAGTAAGAAGAGCGAGAGGGCACCGTCAGGTACCTCCTCGCTCTCGATTCCTTGCTGGGCCCTAAACTTCTAGCCCGTTTGCATCGCCCGGACCCGCGGTCCCTTCCCAGGGGGGAACTTTTTCCGTCTGAACCCGATCCGGAGGTCGTGTTTGAGATGGCGGATTTGACTTTCCGCACACCCAACACCGTCCGCCTTTGTGACGAATAGTTGCATTGCAATCTGGGCAGTGCCTCTTGTCCATGACGCCTCCAATAAGAAAAGGGGAACTTCTCGCTTCCCTATATTTATAACACAAAAAAACACTAAAGGCAATCTTTTACTTTGCGATTTTTAAAAAAATAATATAGTATAACTGAGTAGTTATGCATTCGGCCCCATCGTCTAACGGTTAGGACATCGGGTTTTCAATCCGGTAATCAGAGTTCGATTCTCTGTGGGGTCATAAATCGCAAAAAGCAGGTAAACTGCTTTACCTGCGGGCGATTTATGAAGACGGAAGCATGTTTTTCTAGCAATAAAAACAGCTGAGTCCGGGTCTGGAAAATTTGCTTTCGACGGAAAACAAATTATTGTGGATCACATAAGCTTTGTCTGCGTAGCAGTCCTAATACGCGAGTGACGACGAGGAATTACTTGTAGCCACAAATGTTTTGTGAAGACACCCGTGATCACAAATTAGTGCTAGCACGAGAAGCTTTAATTGATGAATAAATTTATGGAATCAATAAAATTGAAAAAAGAATATCTTCCTCTTAATGAGAATTTCAAACTAGAAAACCTTAAAAAGATGAATATTATTGTTGGTAAAAACAATGTTGGTAAAACAAGATTTTTTGAAGCTGTTGAAAGAGATTATGGAAAGGAAATAGATATTATTTTTATAAGAGCAAACGATGTAAATCCTGCCGATGATCACTTTAAAGGAACTGCTGCAACTTCTAGTTTAATAAAGAGAGTTTCAAAATTATTTAACAATTTAAATATAGAGCCTGAGTTAAAAAACATTAAAAAAATTAAGGGTAGCTTAGAAAGTTTAGTAGAGAAAATAAACAATAACTTCCAAGACTTTACAAATAATAAAGAACTTGAGATATCTAATAAAATAGGAAGTAATTTAAAGATTGAAACAGTAATACAGTCATTAATAAATAAATTTGAAATTAGCGAAGTTGGAGTTAATGATTTATTGGATTTAAAAAATATAGGTCAAGGATATCAGCGAATATTAATTGCTTCTATACTAAAATCCTATATTGATTTAGTTAAAGATATAGGTATTAAAGACCCCAAAAAAGATGATAGACAAATTCTATTATTATTTGAAGAACCAGAAGTTTTTTTACACCCACAACTTAAAAGAACCCTAAATAGTGTTTTGAAAAAAATTTCAGATATTCCAAATTATACAGTTATAATATCAACCCATGATCCATATTTTTTATGGTCCAATAAAAATGATGATGATATCAAAATTTATTCATTTGTTAAAGAAAATGGTCTTACTTTGGTTAAGACAGACAACATATCTTTTGAGATTGAAGATGAGATGCTCCACATCTCTCTATTTAATGATTTGATAAAAAAAATGAAGCAAAAAGGAGACAGTATTGGTTTGGGAAATACAACTAATGATACTATGGTAGACACTTCTAAAAATATGGAAAAATATATTCCTAAAGGATTTTCGAGTATAAAGAAAGATTATATTTGGAATGACAATACATATAATGTTGTATTGCCGATATATATAAGAAATGTCTTGCATCATAGAACTACAGATGATTACTCAGGGAAAGAACTTGAAGATTCAGTAAAAATTTTGAATGTAATTTTAAGTAATATTTCTTAACGCTCGAAAAGGATCATCTTAGTATAATTTAAATAACTAAACGAATATTACAGGTTTTGACCGAACATGGTTCTATCTCGCGCGGGTCACAAATTTGACATTTATATAAGTAAATGTCATTATCTTTTCAGATCGCACACACCCGCTCTCATTGTTCTGTCCAACTCAAGGGAGAAACCAATGGTACAACGAACCTTAACTCTCACAAGCTGGCAGAGCATTGGCCGACACGAGTTCGAATACGCCTGCGACTACTACTATCTCGGTAGTAGGATTGTCGCCAACAGCGATTGCTACTACACAGGTCGCTGTCGCGAGCGAAGCCCGTCATAAACCCATCACCCGCGAAGGAGACAGAAATGCGACACGAACCACCGCTTCGAGTCGTAACCCGGAGGCGAATCAAGCGGGAAACCGCCAAGCGCCTCAAAATCCTACCGAGGCAACTTCACTGGTTTCGGAACAAGCTGTGGCGTAACTCCCGTGGCGTACGCATCCCGGTGGCTTGGGGGAATCCCAAGCACACAAGTTGATGTGCCTTGACCTCAACGGGCAATCTTAGAGACCCACTTGTGCTTCGGAAGAGGTGCGAGTGGGTTCTTTGCTTTTAGAAAGTATAAAATGATTGAACACTTGGTTCCAATTTTACAGCGAGCCACCCAAGGAAATTAAAAGGAGTATAATGAGAGTATGAAAAAACATCGTCAGATAGATAAAAAGAAACTTCTGCGCGAAGCCGGTCACCTTACCCGACCACCCAGACTTGAAGGGAAAACAAAAAATGCCAAAATGAATCCTAAGCGCAAAAAAAGAAAAGAAAATTAATTTAAATATGTTTAAGGATAGAACTGAAGCAGGAAGACTTTTAGCAAAAATTCTTGCGAAATATAAAAATGAAGAAGTAGTCGTATTTGCATTACCAAGGGGCGGGGTTGTTGTCGGACATGAGGTAGCTAAGTCTTTAAAATCTCCTCTTGAAATTATAGTTACTCGCAAGATTGGACATCCTGGCAATCCAGAATATGCGATTTGCGTAGTGGACGAAAAAGGCTTGCTTTTATGCAATGAAAAAGAAGCTGGGTCTGTGAATCAAGGTTGGCTCCAAGAGGAAATTTTACGAGAGAGGAAAGAAGCAGGGCGTCGTATCGCCCTTTATCGAGGAAAACGGAAACCGGAAAAAATTGAAGACAAAATAGCCATCATTGTAGATGACGGCATCGCGACTGGATTTACCATGCGACTGGCTGTCCGTTCCATAAAAATACAAAACCCCAAAAAAATTATTGTGGCGGTGCCCGTAGCTCCGCTTGATTCCAAGCGTTCCATTTATAATGAAGGCGCTGACGAAGTCATCGTACTTGAGCCACCTGAAGATTTCAAAGGAGCGGTCGGAGCGCACTATATGCAATTCAAACAGGTTGATGATGATGAAGTTATAAGTTTACTCCGAGAAAATAACTAAGCGTTTTACATAGAGCGCTCGCATATTTCATCCGTATTTTGTACTTAAGCAAGGACAGTCCTTGCTTAGTTATGTTTAAAATAAGTTCACGTAAAGGACATTAATATATCACAAATTCTTGTGTTATAATCTTCATATGGAAAATCCGTTAGAAAATCCTACTGTTAAAATTGAAACAATTACAACACCTGAAGGTAATCAAGTTTCCTTCTGCCCTCAGCGTGGTGGAATTATTACTTCAATAAAATTTAAAGGTAAGGAAATTCTTTATTTAGATGTAGCAACATTACAAGATCCAAAAGTAAATGTTAAAGGTGGTATTCCAATACTCTTCCCTAATGCCGGACCTATTGAGAGTGTACAATATCCAAATCTGAAGCAACATGGGTTTGCCAGAGATTCTTCTAGATGGAAAACTGAAAAAACTGCACAAGGATTTAAGGAAACATTAACGGCTAGTAAAGAAACAATGGAAATGTTTCCTCATGATTTTCGTTTCTTTGTTGATGCAAATTTTGGAGAAGATGGTTCTTTCTCAATAAACCAAGAAGTAGAAAATTTAGGAGACAGGGAAGAACTACCGCTTTCAATGGGGTTACATCCATACTTTAAAGTTCCACAAGATAAAAAAGGTGGGATTAAATTTAATTTTGATGGAGGAAAATTTATAGAAGAACAAGTAGAAGTTTGGGCAAACGGGAAAGCCATATCCATAGACAATCCCAAAGTAAAAGATCCGAATGCCGTAATGGAAGTGGTGATTCCTGGGCTTGGAACACTTGTAATTGACGCTTCGCCAGAATTTAAAAAAATTTGGATTTGGTCTATGCCAGGAAAAGATTTTGTTTGTGTAGAGCCTGTAATGCGAAATAAAGGAGGACTGATTGAAGATCCCGAGAAAATTAGACCAAAAGGAACTTTCCGTTCTCGTGTGAATTTTAGCTTAAGAGAATAGAAAATCCCTTTATTTGATTAAAAACCATGTCCCAATTCGTGATACAATGGGTCACATTCAGAAACTTGGTCGGAAGTGAGCGAAAAATCTGGGAAAACTAATCCGCTCGCATATTTCATCCGTATTTTGTATAATTATTGTAGAAAAACGGTGAACAAGGGGCCACCATCGCTGAGCGAATCAGCGTAAAGCTGCCCGCAACCAAACCCGTTTGAAAACGGGTGATCACCAAGAGAGGAAAGATGACCGGACAGGTCACACCTCCAGGGTAGGGGTCAACGGAACATCGTGACCCCTTCTCTTTTTTTATAACTACGAAATTCAAACCAGATCTCTCTAAAAACAACGATGCCTCGAGAACTAGGGGTAATCGAGGCGTTTGCGGTTTTTAACCGCGATATTTATATGGGAAGGATTGATTCACTTCCCTACCCCCGCCGTATCCACAGTACGACGAGGGAATACTACTCTTGCCATATTTCGATCTCGAAACCCTTCGCTTCCAGCTTCTCAATGTCTTCCTGGCCCCCTCCAACAATGGAGAGAACATTGAGAAATCTTGGATCCTCGACCAATATCTCTTTGCCCGTGATCAAGGCAACTTGCTCCCTTGCAGTCTCGGGGTCAAGGAAGCTGATTTTGATGCGCAGCATGGCTCCCTCCTTAGAGGTGTTCGGGTTGACTTGTATTCCCTATATTTATACACTTTGCTTATATATTTTACAAGTATGAATAAAAAAGAAGAACTGGAAAATTTAAATAAAAAATGGTCTCTGGAGTGCCGGTGTGAACTAAAGCAAACGGCCATCCAGGCAGTGCCAGGAGACGGTAACCCCGATGCAGAGATTGTTTTCATCGGAGAAGCGCCCGGGAAATCGGAAGATGAACAAGGTCGGCCTTTCGTGGGATCGGCGGGGAAATTTCTGGCAGAGATGTTGACAGAAATTAAACTAAAAAGAGAAGATATTTATATTACTAACATCGTCAAATATCGCCCACCGAACAACCGCGACCCCCTCCCGGAAGAAAAAGCTTCTTGCCGAGAATGGCTAGAGGGTGAGCTTGAAATAATAGAACCGAAGCTTATAGTTCTCTTGGGACGCCACGCTATGAACAACTTTTTCCCCACGGAACAAATCTCGCGCGCTCACGGTAAATTACTTGTTAAAAAATTCCCCAATATATCCACTAAATATTTCTTCGCCCTCTATCATCCGGCGGCGGCTCTGTATAACGGCAGTATGCGTGAAGTTTTGATGGAAGATTTTAAAAAGATTCCGAAAGTTTTAAAAGAGATTCAAAAACGAGAAAAATAGTGTATAATCTTTCGATATGCAGAGTGAAGAAAAAATAAAAATTGTAATTCTGGCCGCTGGTAAGGGTAAGAGGATGCAAAGCGAGGACCCGAAAGTTCTATCGGAACTAAGGGGTAAGCATATGATTAGACATCTCTTAGAGTCAGTAGAAGGGGCGTGGAATGAAAAACCCATCATTATAGTCGGATACAAGGCAGAACTTGTAAAAAAAGAACTTGGGAATACTTGCTTATACGCACACCAAGAAGAACAATTGGGTACCGGACACGCAGTGATGAGCGCAAAAGAAATGTGTGGAGAAGCAGAACACATTATGGTTCTCTCCGGCGATCAACCCTTTATTTCAAAAGAAACTATAGAAAATTTAATAACCGAACACTTAAATTCGAATGCAAAAATAACTTTTACCACCACCGAACTGCCGGACTTTCTGGATTGGCGGAAGGCATTTCTTGGTTTCGGAAGAGTTCTAAAAAAAGAGGGACGAGTTGTCGGCATCCGCGAATTTAAAGACGCAACGGAAAAAGAAAAAGATATAAAAGAAGTAAATGCCGGGTGTTATATTTTTAGCGCTGATTGGTTGTGGGAGAATTTAAAGAAAATAGAAAATAAAAATGCACAAAAAGAATATTATCTAACAGATCTTTTTCATGTCGCGTCTCTAGGTCAGTATAAAATAGAAACTATTAAGATAACTCCTCGCGAAGCTCTGGGCGCTAATACAAAAGAAGAACTTGAGATATTGGAAAAATTTGCTGTAGGTGGAGTACCACATATCAACGGCACTCGGACACTAAACAAATAAATTTGCTTATGCTCCTCGTTTGTTGCTAAAATAGGCATTATGAAAAATCCATTTGAAAATGCGATGGCCCAACTGGACAAGGTCGCAGAAATAACAAAGGAAGGAGAAATTGACAGAGAATTCATCAAGACCCTTCGCCAACCCGACCGGGATATAAGAATTTCCATACCCGTAAAGATGGATGATGGCTCTGTTGAAATTTTTGAAGGATACCGAGTTGAATACAACAATGCTCTGGGTCCATACAAAGGAGGAATACGATATCACCCTGAAACCGAAATAAACGAAGTTAAAGCTCTCGCTTTTTGGATGGCGCTCAAGTGCGCAGTGGCAGGAATTCCGATGGGTGGAGGCAAAGGAGGAATAACGGTTGACCCGAAAAAATTATCAAAAGGAGAATTGGAGAATCTTTCCCGGGGTTGGGTGCAAAAACTTTCCGATATCTTGGGACCGCACAAAGATGTGCCCGCGCCGGATGTAAATACCACGCCCGAAATTATGGCATGGATGGCGGATGAGTATGAAAAAATTACCGGCGATAAAACAAGAGCAACTTTTACCGGCAAGCCAGTAGAAGCGGGGGGCTCCGAAGGACGTGGAGTAGCTACTGGACTGGGCGGATTTTATGTTTTTGATTCTCTGCGAAAAAGGCTCGGTCTGGAAGAAAAAAATAAGGTGGTTATCCAAGGATTCGGAAATGTGGGGAGGAACGCGGCGGAAATTTTTACCGAGCATGGGTATAAAGTAA
>Ga0209542_10006595_pt1 | contig 22525 bp, 26 predicted proteins | sample RifCSPhighO2_01_FD_184028 | JGI IMG/M metagenome (GOLD analysis project Ga0209542, IMG submission 184028) | Soil microbial communities from Rifle, Colorado - Rifle CSP2_plank highO2_0.1 (SPAdes) (version 2) | ecosystem: Environmental > Terrestrial > Deep subsurface > Rock core/Sediment ... | reverse complement strand
CTACCTGCTCTCGGCGGCAATGACCCTTGGATTAGTTACTGCGTATTCAGCCAATGTACTTAAGGCCCAGGCCAAAGCCTGGATGATTGCGACTATACTTGCCGTGCTCTACGCCTATCTTTACGCTGTGCTTCAACTCGAGAGCTATGCTCTCCTTTTTGGTACCCTTTTCCTATTCATCGCTCTGGCCGCAGTTATGCGCGCCACTCGCCGTATTGAGTGGTATAAAGAAGGAGAGTAGGTTACTCCATTTATGTACCGAAGAGTTGATGGTGCGTGCCGATGTGGGTAAATAGAATAGTGTCACGGTCCTTTTGTATGAAGATTGCCCTATAATTACCCGTTATGTTAATACTTAGAGAACCTCCTTCGAAGGGCGAATGAAGTGGGTGGATGTCAAGTAATGGGTGTCTGGAGTCTTTCCTCAAAATATCAACTCTCTCAAAATAATTATTCTTAATTTTATTTGGTAATCTAGCAAATTGTTTATCGAATCTCTTGTGAGTTAAGACGAGCATACTGTATTCTCCCGTGCTAGCCTGAATTCAGATGCTTTCTAAGAGCTTCTGTGGTAGAAAATGGACCAGAGATATTCTTTCCAGATTCGTAATCACTTATTGCCCTCCGTATCTCTTTTGCAGTTTTATTGTTTGGGGTATATGGCATGCGGAAGGTGACACTTTTCTCTTGCACGAACTGGGTGAGATAGTTATTTATGACAGTGCCGAGAGGTAAGCCAATACTTGAGGCCACTCGCTGTGCTTCCTTCTTAAGTTTCGGGTCGGCCTTGATATTTATTACCGCTGTTTGCATGACCCAAGTATATACCAGGTATACACTATAGTCAAGCACAGTCAAATCCCAAAGGTCTCACCTTTGGGATTGGATAACCTTTGGGGATGAAAAAGGGGCTTAATGGTGGATTGGCGTAAAAAATAGAGTTGGTATTTGTCAAATGGCGGCTTTGGTGGGGGATGTTGTGGTGCGGACAGAGTTGGGCAGGATGGTGGCGAGGAGCTTGGCGGCAGTTTTGTAATCGCCACTGCGGGCAGAGGAACGAATGGCCACACCCTCTGGGCTTTCGCCGTCCATAATATCACTGGCTGTTTTGCTGTATGCGTCTATCCAAGTTAAATGCTTTTCAATCTCACCTTCTCCGAATAGGTCAGTCAAAAGTTGTGCCTGCACCAAGTTGCGATGCTCTGTTTCAAGCCTGTCTATCCACCATATTTTTTCTTGCGCACTCATGAATATGTACCTATCCCCATTACTTTACCCCGTACTTTTTGCGGATTTCGGTGAGTTCTATATTTTCCGCTTCATCACGGGCATCTTTACCGGCTTCACCCAAAGCTTTGAGTTCTGGGTCGGGTAGGGAAGAGAGAGCCTTGGTTTTGTCGCTCAGGTACTTTTCTGTGTTTCTCGTTGGGTCGTCCAACACTTCTTCAAGTAGGGCGTGCAAGATCCAACCAAGTCGTGGTCCGGGTTTTTCACCCGTAACCTCCATTATCTTTCGGCCGTCAATTTTTAACATGGCCACCGAGACAGGCGAGCGCATGGCTTCCTCAATCATGCTCTCATACTTGCGCAAGCGGTAAGGGAGCTCTTTTGGCCTACCCATGCCAATACGGTCACAGGCCCGCACGTGCATAAGGTCCCAGACCAAACTAGGGCCTACTTGAGCCACAATTCTGCGTACAGCGCTTAGGGTAATCTTGTCTATGTCGGTAAAGAAGAGGTGCCAGCGCACAAGCTTTTCTACCTTCTCTATCACCTCCCTTGAGTACTTAAGTCGCTCAAGAGCTTTCCTTGCCATGCGGGCGCCAACTACATCATGACCATAGAAAGTCCAATCTTTATTCTCGTTACTCCAGACACGTGTTTTCGGTTTGCCCACATCGTGCAGGAGCGCAGCCAGACGTACATGCAAGGGCCAGTCTCTATCGGCCGAATGTTGCACAGCCCGGAGGTTATGTTCCCAGACGTGATATATGTGGTCACCGTTTTGTTCACAGCCAATTCCCTCTAATAGTTCGGGTAAAATATACCTAAGCAGTCCCAGTTTCTCACACGTCACAATTCCCACCATGGGTTCTTTACTCATAACTATTCGCGAAAATTCCGTGTTAATGCGTTCCTTCGCTACAATGGCGAGTAAATTAGCCACTCTCAGTATTGCATCCGCAGTGTTGGACTCAATAGCAAAACTAAGCTCCGTAGCGATGCGTATTGCTCGCAGTAAGCGCAGGGCGTCTTCCTCAAAGCGTTCTTGCGGGTTACCTACAGAGCGAACAGTTTTGTCCTTTATGTCCTTTTGACCTCCGTATGGATCAATAATTTGTCCGATATGCCCGTCCGTAGTTTTGGTGGAGGAGGGTTCAATGTCGTAGGCTATGGCATTGATGGTAAAATCGCGGCGCTCTAGGTCCTCGTGTAAAGTTTTAGCCCAAGTTACTCCGTCCGGTCGGCGCTTATCGCTGTACTTGCCTTCTTTGCGATAAGGTGTAATCTCCACATTTTGTAGTGTTGGATCCTCACTTGTCCTGCGAAGCTCGGGTAAGAGCGAAGCAGGATTTTTCACTGTTACCGTTCCAAAATCATTTTCATAAAACGTTTCATCACTCCCAAATACTCCAACAATTTGGTCCGGGGTGGCATTGGTGGCAAAATCCCAATCCTTCGGTTTGCGACCAATGAGTAGGTCTCGTGTGCAACCGCCCACAAGATATGCCTCAAAACCCGCCTTTTTTAGTTTTACCGAGATCGCGACAATTTCAGAAGGGATTTTTGTATTTAGATTCATGATTAGTGCTTGTATCGCGAAGCTTTAGCGGAGTGGTACTCCCGGAAAGACTCTCGGCTTACAGCCACGGGTAACTTTCGGCCCGGTTCACTCACAACAAAAGTCCTTTCTTGTCTCTCACATTTCGACCTGCGTCGGAACTCGGTTGCTATGCTCCCGGAGGGACTCGAACCCCCAACGTTTGCTTCGAAGGCAAAAATGATATCCATTTCACCACGGGAGCGCATTGAAACACTCATAGATATTGATTATACTACCACAGTATAGCGTATTGGCGGCCATGGTTTAGTGGTAGGACGGCTCCTTGCCAAGGAGCAGGCGGGGTTTCGATTACCCCTGGCCGCACCGGATGTTAAGCCCTCGTCGTTCAATGGATAGGATATCTCCCTCCGAAGGAGGTGATGCCAGTTCGATTCTGGCCGGGGGCATTGCAAGCAAGGCTATGTGGCGCAAGCGCAAGTATCGGACGTAAATAGGGGATAAACCTGTGGATAGTGTGGATAACGGACATGCTGTTTCGTCAAAAACGGCTTAAAATATAGAGAATATAAAAGACTATGTCGGACAGTGCCAACAACAAAAGGTCACGGGCTGAAGTGGGCAAAATTGGCGAGGATACCGCTGTTAAGTACCTAAAAAAGCATGGTTTTACAATCGTTGAACGCAATTATTGGCAAAAATGGGGCGAGATAGATATAGTTACCCAAAAGGACAAAATTGTACATTTCGTGGAAGTTAAGGCTGTTACTCGTGCCTACGGTCGTTCCGCCTCTGCTGGTTTTAGTGGTGGGACCGCTGATGCAGATTATGGTGCCGAGGAAAATGTTCACCCGTGGAAACTCAAACGCCTCGCCCGCGCCATCCAAACCTATCTGTTGGAGCGCAAAATTGACGACGAGCAAGTTTGGCAGGTGGACGTCATAACTGTTGAACTTGATTTTGACACCCGCAATGCCAAAGTGAAGATGTTGGAGGATGTTGGGTAAAAGGCGCTAGGCCTTGCCTGTGGAGCTACATAGGCTATAATTGTCAATTATAAGATTAGTATTAACAAAATAATTATGTCAGGCACATTTATTAAGAATTGGGTCGTTTCTGTAATTACGCTCTTTGTGGTGAACTTCCTTTGGCATGAAGTTCTAAACGTAGCTTTCTACCACGAAGAGCTATTGGGCATTGTTCGCATAGGTCCAGAGGGTGGACCCGCTCCACTTCTGGGCTACCTTATCCTCTCTATCGTCATCGCCTCTTTTGCGGTTGCGACTTTCGTACCGGCTTTATCCAAGACAAGCGGCCAATATATCTGGAACAGTCTGATTGTAGCCTTCACTTTCACCGGAGCCTTCTCGGTGCTTAGCTACGCCCTCTTTGCCAACTGGACATCAAGTCTTGCTTGGATGGATGTCTTTTACAGTTTGATAAGCGGCATAGTTTTGGGCGCGGTGCTTATGCTCGTCAATCGCAAGGGCATGCCGGTGACATCCGGGATGTAACCAAAACGGTTGTACCAGAAAACAAAAAACACCCTAAACTTGGTGTTTTTTGTTGGTAGTCCGTAACAACTTACACCAATTGACTTCTTGTGCGGGTTAGATTAGTCTCTGACTTAGAAGGAGGTGCCAAATGGCACAGAAGACGCAGAAGGGGCGGATGTGTCAGTTTCCCACGTACGAGACACGCTCTCAAAAGAGGCTGTTGGAACGTGTGGAACGGCTAAGTAAGTTTTTGGAGATGAACGCCCCCAAAATAATCATTGTGGCCGAATGCGCCTTGGTCGCAGAAGCCGCTCTGGGTTTCCTTGGGCCTGAACTCCTCGTCAAGATCGGTCAGGACATGATTAAGAACACCAGGCTTCGCGTTGGTTACTGCCATGGATGCGGAGCCTTGCGCGAGGAAGGATACTCGGTACTTTGCAAGAAATGCCAGGAGAGCGCCAAGGATGACGCCCAAAAATACACCAAGTTGCTGGGGCACAAGGGCAAGCAAAGCTAAACAACTAAGCGTCTCCTCTCTAACCCTAAGTGGTGACACTTGGGGTTTTGCCTTGTACATTCGGGCCGCCGAGAATCGAACTCGGTCCGCCTGCTCCCAAAGCAGGTATACTACCGGTATACTACGGCCCGTTCATGCTCGCCAAAGCGAGCTACGGCGGGCAGGCCGTTAGTTCGCGATAGTAAGTATGTTAGATATCCTAACAGATTTTTATGCGGGATGGGAGAATCTCCCTCGCCTCTCATCCCGTCGCCACAGGACTCGGGCTAGGCACCGTCTCGCTATCCCGCAAGCTTGCGGGACAACGCTCCGACGTTCTCTCTCCCGCGCAAGTAAAACTGTTTGCTTGCTATCCACGCAAAAAATCTCGCTACACTCGTTTTTATGCGGGATGGGAGAATCGAACTCCCGATACCAGTTTGGAAAACTGGAGTTATACCATTTAACTAATCCCGCCTACACTCGTTCCGCGAGCTACGGCGGGCAAGCCCGCTTAGTTCGTGGAGTTTGAGTGAAGTTATACTAACACAGAATCTTTCGGGCCAGGCAGAATCGAACTGCCGCCATACGCACCCCATGCGCATAGACTACCACTATCCGATGGCCCGCTTACACATCATTCGCGGTGATAATGTATAATACATTTGTGGTGAGAAAAACAAAAGGCGGCCCGTCCCGAGCGAAGTTAAGGGGTTTCACTCTCATTGAGCTTTTGATGGCCATCGCAATAATTGCCCTCCTCGCCTCTATTACTCTCGTGATGACAGGGTCAAGCCGGGAGAAGGCGCGAGATGCCAGGAGGGTAGAGGATATGCGCCAGATAGAATATGCTCTAGCCCTCTTTAACTCCGAGTACAAGCGTTATCCTGGTTATAGTGAAGATGGAGTAAGTTTGGCGGGAGAGATAATAGGTGACGATAACGGACCCATAGAACAGGCGCTCCGACCATTTATGTCGGCCAAACTACCTAAGGACCCAAAGCATGACGGCGTTAGCTTTTTCTACTCGTATGACCCGGTGCACTGCATTGCCTCTATTCCACAGGATTCCTGCGAGTGTCCCTCAACGGTAAAAAACGGCGCGACTTTAGCCTTCAATAAAGCCGAAACAAAAACCATTCGTTTCAAAAAAGAGGTTTATGCAGGTTTAGATATGAACCAGTGTAACGCAGATTATGTGGCGGTTTTCACCCCAGCCAGTCCATGAATAATTTATGCCCATAAACCAAGAAATAGACCCCTTCCACAACATTCCCCGCTCCCAAATCGTAACGAGGAAAATAGCCGGAGTTAACCAGACTAAGATGCTTGCTTTAAGCTTGGGGCTTTTGATTTTGGCTGGCTTTTTCTTTTGGGGCGAGTGGATTGAAAAAGTTGTGCCAGACAAATATGTTTTTGACGTCACATCACATGTTCCAGATAGAGACTATTTGCCACCTAGCTTAAGATGAGACAGGGCATTTTCCGTTCCTGGGTTGAGATAAACAAATCAGCCCTCGTCTATAATTTTGGGACGTTTCGCGAATTTACACACAAGCTTTTGCTTATGGCTGTAGTCAAAAGCAACGCCTACGGGCATGGTTTAGTAGAGTGTGCAAAACTTTTTGTGAAATCAGGTTGCGATTGGTTGGGTGTTGATGACATAGATGAGGCCATCGCTTTGCGCAAGGCGGAAATAAAAAAACCAATATTAGTTTTTGGCTACACCCTGCCTTCGCGCTACAGAGAGGCATCTAGTGCTGAAGTCTCATTGACTATCGGAAGTCTGGATGCTTTAAGAGAAATCAAAAAGCAAAGTCTAAGAGACAAGGTTACATTCACAAAATCAAAATTAAGGATTCACTTGAAGTTAGATACTGGTTTGAACCGGCAGGGAATCAGCGAAGAGTTGTTGGCCGCTAGTTGTCAGGTGTTAGAAAAATTGAAAGACGTAATTTTGTTGGAGGGGGTATACAGCCATTTTGCAGCAGCCGAGTTGGTACGAAGGAAACATTATCGAGATTACTGTAACAAACAGATGGATGGGTTTGAGAGAATGTACAACCTAGTTCTCTCTAGCCTAGTACCTAATACCTACAACCTAGTACCTATCCGCCACATGGCAGGGACTGCTGCTACGTTTCTCCTTCCCCGTAGTCGCTATGACCTTGTGCGGGTGGGGATTGGCCTGTATGGCATGGACCCGACGTCAAAATCAAACTTGCCGTTTGTAAAAAAACTGAAACTCAAACCCGTCCTTTCATGGCACTCTCTTATTGCCCAAGTTAAAAATGTTAAAAAGGACGAATATGTGGGCTATAATCTGACCGAAAAACTTATCCGCAACTCTAAACTGGCTATTGTGCCGGTGGGTTATTGGCACGGCTATCCCCGTTCGGCATCTAGTCGAGGTGAAGTTATTGTTTCTGGCAAGCGTTGTAAGGTCATTGGTCGTATTAGCATGGACATGATGACCATAGATGTAACTGATGTTCCAAAAGTAAAAGCAGGCGATAAGGTTGTGCTAATTGGCAAGCAAGATAAAGAAAATTTGAGCGCAGAAGAAGTTGCCGTAAAAGCGGAAACTATCAACTACGAACTCGTTACCAGCATCAACCCCTTACTACCCCGTTGTTATATTTAAGGATTTGAACCATCTAAACTGGTCTCATGCCATAGATTCATACAATAGCGTACGATCGTATTGTATTGTATGAATATACAGTTACAGAAAAGTTTTTTGGCGTTACTGGCAAAAATAGGAACTTCTAAGGTAATTAACCGATAACGTCGTGGATTTTTTGGACGATTTCGGCAAAGGAGAAGTGGGCTTTAACAAGGTAGTCGGCTGCGCCGAGCTTTTTGGCTTTCTCAATATCCTCTTCTTGGCCTAGGTTGGAAAGGATAATGACGGGTATGTTCTTTAGGTTCTCGTCCTGTTTGACCTTTTCCAAAATTTCAAAACCAGACATTCCCGGTAGAATAAGGTCTAGGATTATTATGTCGGGCTTCCCATTTTTACCTAGATACTCTAGCGCCTCTGTTCCACCAGTTGCGCTTATAACCACAAAACCCTCAACCTCAAGCTTTTTGGCGGCTATTTCTCTCAAGAACCGGTCATCCTCTACCATCAGGATTTTCTTCTTTCCAGATTCAGGTTGATTAAATGAAATTACCGTATCCATTTTCGCTTCGGTGGATTTTGTGTGGCTAGGAATAACTTGGCGAACTTTGTCTAAAATATCGTCAACATCGCTTATTGATTTAAGTAAGAAATATTTGACACCCAATTTACGTGCTCTATTAACAAATTCAGGGTCATCAGAATTTGATAAGGCAATCACCGGCGTATTGGATGTTTCTTTGTTTGCCAGTATGTTGGCCAGCACATCAATTCCGTTTTCGGCAGGTAACTCGGTATCTAATATAAGTAGATTTGGATGCTCTGAGTACATCAACTCTAATGCCTTACCGCCATTTTCTACTCCAAAGACCTTGTATCCAGACCCAGAAAGCTTGTCAATGAGTCTCTCTCGAAGAATGGTGTCACTCTCTGCTACAAGGATTTTCTGTGTCATGCTAAAACTCATTATATACCTTTCGTATGTCGCCTAAAAAGTGTCTCAGGAACCACATATATACGCAGAAACTAGGCAAACAAAGGTTTGCCTAGTTTCTCCAGCGCATAAAATTTATTTGACGGCATCCTTTAGAGCTTTGGCGGCACGGAACTTGGGTACCTTCATTGCTGGCACCACTATTGATTCACCCGTGCGAGGATTCCTTGCTGTTCGCGATTTTCTCTGCTTGACTGAAAAGATACCCAAACCTGCGATGGATACCTCGTCTCCTCTCTTAAGCGTTTCAGTAATGGCGTTAAGCAGAGCTTCCATGCCCTGCTCCGCGGCTATTCGTGTGCTACCCTGAACTTTATGGAGCTCATCTACTAGGTCTGCTTTATTCATGTTCTTATTTTTAGCTTTTAATTGTTAAATTTAACCTCCCTCCTTATAGGCCTCATTATACTCTTTGCCAAATCCTACGCAACAGAGCCAATAAAGCTCTGTGCATAAGGTTGTTAACCATAGTTCGTTCATTTGCCAGTTAGAAGTAAAGCGTGTATTTTATTACTGGAATCAAGCGTGATATCCCAAAAGGAGATCTCATGAAAATCAAGTCAATCGTTACTATTCTCGGTTTAGGTTTCATTGCCAAGATTGTAAGCGCGACTCCTTGCCAGCCCCAGCTTAAGTGGCGTTGGCAGGGGACCATAGATGCCCCGGCTACCCCATGGCTTATGTTCACCCCGCTTGTTGCCCAAATAAATGACGACAATGGAGACGGTTTCGTTGACACTCTTGACATCCCAGATGTTGTCTTTGTACACAGGGCACCAGGTGTTACGGTAGCGGATATGGGGGTATTATCTGCTCTTAGTGGGACAGATGGAAACACGGTGATGACGATTGGGCCGTTGTCAAGTCTATACCACGGTCTAGCCGTAGGGGACATTGACAACGATGATTACCCGGAACTGCTCGTTCAGCATCGTGACAGAAAAAGGATTATCGCCTATGACCACAATGGTACACTCAAATGGACAAGTGTAGATGTCCATCCGCCTGTTCTGTCATTTCTTATACCTTCGGCACCGGCCATTGCCGATTTGGACCAGGACGGTTCTCCCGAGATTGTCTTTGCTAATGCCGCTCTTAGGGCAGATGGAACGTTGTGGTGGAAGGGGACTGGGGGGTTCGGTCTATACAAAATGGACCTTGGTTTCATTTCAAACCCTATAGAGGTAGTCGCTTCTGAATCAGGCCTAGAGGTGTCAGCTGGCAACACTCTTTACTCGGCCAACGGTCGCATTCTATGGAATAGAAGCGATTTATTGGATGGTTGGACAGCCGTTACCGATTTTCAAGAGGATGGTAGACCGGAAATAGTCCTCTCTGTCGGTGGTTACAATGGACCATTATATGTGCTTGATGGACTGACCGGAGTAACGGTCGGGGTTCCGTACGTTCGCCAGAATGGGGTGAACAATACAATGGCTCACCCTGTAGTGTCGGACCTCGATAGGGACTGTGTTCCAGAAGTCCTAACCGGGACAGCATTCGATACCTTACAAGCGCTTAAGTGGGACGAGGCGAGCAAAAGCCTTAACCTTTATTGGGAGACACCCGTGGCGCTTGATTTGAGCGGGGTTAGTACTCCAACTATCTGTGACCTCGATGGGGACGCTTTCCCGGAGGTGCTGTACACAGGTACTGACGCTTGGTACATCATTAATGGGCGAACAGGACAGACGATTTGGCAGTTTCCCCACCAGTCCAGTACTGTTTACGAGAACATCGTGTGTGCCGACCTTGGTAATCAGCTAGCGGAACTAGTGGTTATGGCCGTTGGGGGTTCAGTTGAGGATAATACAGTTTCGGTCTACGGCTGTTCAAACTGGGCCCAAGCGCGCCCAATCTGGAACCAGTTCCAATATCACGTCACGAACGTGGGGGATTCTGGCCAAATCCCTCGTGTAGAAGACGTACCATGGATATCTGGTATCGGTTGGTTGGAGCAGAGAGAGCGCTTGCCTTCAACCGGTTCAATCCCAGCCGATTCAGGCAACACACTCAAGGGTGTGAAGGTTGGGCCTGACCTCGTTTTCACTTGGGCTGGCGACTCCTTCTCTGTCGGTTATAACCTCTACCGCGAGGTAGTCAAGGGATTTTTGGGAACTCTATGGAGGAGCTTCCCCAACCCAACCGCCAACCTCATTGGCGAGATCTCGTTTCCCCCATACCTCTACTACTACCGGGTAACAGGCATAAGTTGTGCGGGACTTGAGGGTCCGTAACCTTCCCACGTTCGACGCTTGGTTCCCATGGGGGTACTGGGCGTTGGACGTTTTCATTTTATACAAATCTAATCTCCAAATTTTCCTAAGGCCCTGGCTAATTTTAGAAAAGGTAACTATTACAGCCTAGAACAAGTTAAACGTGAATTGGGTATCAACAATTGACCCATCAAGTTAACCATCGGTATTTAAGAGGGTGATGATTTCATCAAGTTTTTGGAGGGCTAGGTTGGGCTCGGTGAAGCGCATTATACCTATGCCGTCGTGGCCTCCTCCGCCGACCTGAAGTTTATGGGCTATAGCCCCAAGATTAAGCGGCCAAGGACCTTTGGTCCAAGGATTTTTACTCATACGCAGTTTATAAGCACCACCAGTTTTCATTACGAGAGCTTGGTATTTTGAAGTGGGGAATACAGCGAAGGGTATAAAACGGCTTGTCCCTTCGTGCAAATTCTCCGGAATCTCTCTTGCTACTGCCACTTTGTCTTCAAGTTTAAACTTATTTCGCACAATCTCAAAAGATTTTTCTTGTTCAAGCTTCCCTTTGTCCAATGTCAATTTGAACTCGGGAGATGAGATGAAGTTTTCCACCTGTCCAGCACAAATTACTTCTATTACCTGCTTTTTAAACTCAATGTACTCAATTCTTGTTTCATCCTCAATATAATTGTCAATAATAGTGCTAAATTTATGTATTGGACTATCCAAATCAAGAGCAGCCTCTATTGTAGGCCAAGTGGCGGAATCACCCATGTCAACCAAGTCAACCCAACTTTTGAAATGCCCCGGCCATCTAACGTTATACTCACGTTCCAAAAAACGATAGACTTGGCCTGCGCAGGATTTCTCGTTTGGGGCGAAGCTATGTTGTTTGTCGGCCACAAAATTTTCCTGCCACATTGGTTTTACGAATGAGCTGACATGATGGTCTAACCACCAATCAGCCTCCGGGTGATAAAGGAAGTCAACTACAACAGCAGGGTGTTCCAACCTGAAATCAGGCCATTTTTCCTTAAAACCGTTACCAAAATCAACTGGGTAGTAGTGGCTTATACCATCTCCCCGCAGACGAAAAAAGTGAAGAAAAAGGGCTCCGGATGAAACTCCGTCCATGTCGTCATGCAAGTAGAGATGGTAATCCATACTAGATTAGCGGGCGTGTTCAATAACTCTGGTTTCGCGAATTACACACACCTTGATTTCGCCCGGGTAGCGGAGCTCGGCTTCTATGCGACGGGCCAAATCCTGGGCCATCTTGAGGGCGTCAAGGTCGGAAATTGTTTGGGGATTAACAAAGACCCGTATCTCACGGCCAGCGGCGATGGCGTAACTTTTTTCAACACCCGGAGTGTTGTTGGCCAGAGCCTCAAGGTCTGTAAGGCGCTTAAGGTAATTCTCTACACTGTCGCGTCTTGCTCCGGGCCTGCCACCGGAAATTGCGTCAGCCGTCTGGACGATGATTGATTCTAGAGTCTCGTAGGGATACTCCTCGTGGTGGCTTTGCATGGCTTGGACGATTTTGTTGTCCACTCCAAACTTCTGCAAGATTTTACGTCCGATTTCTACATGCGTGCCCTGAACTTCGTGGTCCACCGCCTTGCCGATGTCGTGCAAAAGTGCCCCGGTTTTGGCTACTTGCACGTCAGCTCCGAGTTCAGTGGCTAGCATGCCCGCAAGGTGGGCCATTTCAGTAGAGTGAACTAAAACATTCTGGCCATAACTGGTGCGGAAGTGGAGTCGGCCTAGTATAGCCACGAGGCGCGGGTCAAGGTTGAAGAGGCCTGTTTCTACAAGCGCGGCTTCGGCCTTCTCACGCATTATCTTATCCAAATCTTTTTTTGCTTTTTCTACAACCTCCTCAATGCGCGCCGGCTGGATGCGCCCATCTTTAATTAACGTGTCAAGAGCCGCTCTCGCCACATGCCTCCTAACAGAGTCAAAAGAAGAGAGTACAATCACTCCGGGTGTATCGTCAATCAAGACTTCCACGCCCGTCACGCGTTCAAATGCCCGGATATTGCGGCCCTCTTTGCCAATGATTTTACCCTTAACCTCATCGGAGGGGATGGGGAGGGAAGTGGTCATGACCTCGGCGGCGTTGCCATTAGCCACGCGCTGGATGCAGGTTGCCAAAATATCTTTAGCTCGTCGGTCCAGCTTCTCCTCGGCTTGGATTTCAAACTTTTGCATTCGGACCATAATGTCTTCCTCACTTTTCTTCTCCACAGCCCTGAAGAGCTCCTCTTTGGCCTCCGATTCAGATAGCTTGGCAATGCTGGCTAACTTGCTTTCGGCCTCTTCCCTAGACTTCTCTAGGCGTTCTTTTAGTTCCTTAACTTCAACAATCTTTTGCTTGATACCCTCAACCTCTTTGTCTATATCCACTTGGCGCTTGTCCAAAAGCTCATCTTTCTTCAACAAGCGTTCCTCCAGTTTGTGCAGTTGGGACTCTTTTTCAGCGATTTGTCGCTTTGTTTCCTCAAGTAAATCATTTGCCTTGTGCCCGGCTTCAGTGACTATCCTTGAGGCTTTTGATTCAGCCTCCACCATCCGTGTTTTAATGGTCAGCTCCATAGAGCCTTTCTTGCCCAATAGCAAAAGAACCCGCAGGAAATAACCAAGAATTCCCCCAAAAAGGAGAACTCCGCCGCCTAAGGCGACAAAAGTGAAAAGTGTTAAGTTCATAATAGGTGCTTAGACCCCCGTATTTCGAAGTGTTTCGAGATTAAAACCCAAAATTATTAGTTTTAGAGCCATGTAATTTCCAAGAAACTTCAAAAAACAAAGGGTACGATTAATTCTTAAATCCAACAATCTCATAATAACAAAGAACCCCCAATATTGCAAAACCACATTTTTGATGTTAGCTTGGAGTAAGGCAAGTTCCCAGCTCCATCTCCGAACACTTTCTTTGGCCATCGGCCGACGAGGGAGAGAAAATGGCAAAGGCGAGAGTGGCAAGAAGTCTAGGGGCAATAAGAACGCAAAGAATTGAAGTGATGCAAGATAGGATGCGCAGGGCTTCTGCACTTGCGCTAGTCAAACAAGGGAGGCAAAACGAAGAACATCACAGGTTTGGGTACGCACTTTTGCTAATCATCGGGGTTTTTAGCAGAATTGCTCTGAAAAGAAGAACCCATGACCCCGATCTATTCTCCATTTTTATTATCCTACAGGATCTCCCTGACCCATTCAAGGCAATAGCGTTGTCTTGGGTGGAAGATGAGCCTGGTCGAGGTGCTATCCCTTGGTTGCGCGAGGCATGGCAGGCACACTTGGCGACGCGCGCGAGGATGGGGGATGTCGCCACCAGTGCACTGACTGACAGTTCACGGAGTTGATGTTGACGTGCTAGAAAGAGACCGGCCTTCCAAGATGGAATGCCGGTCTCGACTCATTTTCACTCCAAGGCCGGGCCTTGGAATTCGTTTTTGTAGGTTAGCCAGTCATTTAGAAGTTCTTCAAAGTCGCCTTTCTTTTCAAAGTATTCTGGAAACGCAGGTAGATTTAATATTTTTCCTTCCTCTCGGATGTCACCAATAAACTCTGGCAGACTTGAATGTTTGTAGTTTCGTAAGTATTGCCAAGCTCGTCCCAGATCCTTAAGTCCTAGCTCTTTCCATTCTGGCTCAATGTGCTCCACTGGATTAATGTGAATGTAAGAGAAAATACACCTCAGGTATTCATCAGTATCAAGATGTTTGGCTTTAAATTTTCCCTCAAATAAAGTTCCGGTGCGTTTATGTTTCTCGTTGAAGTACATTGAATATGCAGTAGAGAGTTTCAGCATGAACTTGCTAATGCCTCCCCTCACCCTTTCCTTAATCAACAGGTGAAAATGATTCCACATTTCACACCAAGCTCCGATGTCAACCAACTGTTCTCCTCGTTCAATTTTGTATGCACCAGCAGGATCAACAAGTTTCATCACTAGCGGTTTGGTGTTGTTGCACAGGTACAACAATCGAGTGAAGCGATTCTTATCAAAATAGTCCAGAAATATTTTACGTTTGTCAGTCCCACGATTGTAGATGTGATAGAACTCACCTTCCGAAAACTCAATTTTCCGTGCCATGCATACACAATAACATGACCATCACCACACCACAACTCCAAGGCTCGGCCTTGGAGTTGTGGTGATGGCAGAAACACACGTTCTAGCCAAACAGTTTGTGAAGTTTTTTACTTCTTTTTTGATGTGTAAATTTCGTCAACGATGCCGTACTTTTTGGCTTCGTCCGCGCTCATATAGCGGTCGCGGTCGGAGTCTTTCTCAATTTGCTCTGCGCTTTTACCTGTATTCTTGCCGAGAATTTTGTTCAAGTTTTCTTTTGTTTTTAAGATGTGTTTAGCGTGAATCTCGATATCCGAGGCTTGACCCTCCATTCCGCCCATTACTTGGTGAATCATAACCTCTGCATTTGGCAGGATGTAGCGCTTACCCTTTTGGCCAGACGATAAGAGTACCGCCGCGGCAGAAGCGGCCATGCCAACGCAAATGGTTGAAACGTCCGCCTTAATGTGATTCATGGTGTCGTAGATGGCCATGGCCGAAGTTACCGAACCACCCGGAGAGTTTATGTATAAGTGTATGTCCTTCTTCGGGTCTTGGCTCTCAAGAAAGAGAAGTTGGGCGATAGTGACATTAGCCACGTTATCTTCGATTGGCCCAGCCAGCATGATTATGCGGTCGTTGAGTAATCTTGAGTAAATGTCGTAAGCCCTCTCTCCGAACTGCGACTTCTCTATAATGTTGGTATTAACATGTGGGTAGGTATTAGTTGTTAGATACTAGGTATTATAAAACCTAGACTTCCAGCTTATCAACAACAAAGCATTTTGCAAAGGATTTGTTGTCTTCAGCGTTTTTCTATATGCCATGTGGGGCCCTCGAGGGCATACTGGTCTGCGCCCGCCACGAGTTTTTTGCGGAGAGTTCCGGAGGCAGTTACGGTTTGCCCGACTACACTATCGGGCCAATAGTCAAGTTTTTCTTTGGCAGCAGAATCCTTTGAAAAATTTAGAGTCCCTGATTTTTAGATTGGCGAGCGCGCTGAATCAGTTCGTCTCGAAGTTGTTCGGCGACTGCCATAGAAACTGCGGGAAGTCTTCCCTCCGCACCACCGCCCATTATGCGATAACGTGATACTGTTGCGCTTGCTCCAGCCGTTTGGATGTTGAGGTCGGAAAGTCCAAGAATACGAGCCAAGATACCACGGTTGATATCAACATTTTGAATTCGGTCGTAAGGAACGGTGACATATTTTTTATAAATAACACCCGACTCTTTGCGAAATCCAGTGTCAAGGAGTTCATAGCGATAAAAGTGGTAAGTAAGTTTAGCCCAAATAAAACACAATACAAGAAACGCGAGAATGATGACCCACGACCAATTCAAAAAGCTAAACGAAAACTCACCACTGTTATTTAGAGTCTCGTCAAAATCACCTAAAAATGCCGAACTCCAAATACTCAAAAACATTATCGGTATGAACGATCGCATAACAAAACTAAAAAAGAAGAACCAGACTGCTTTTGGATCAAGTTGTTTCATGGTTTATGAATTTGATGATTTTAATAGAAAAGCTGGTAGGTACTCGTTTTTTAAGACACCCTCTAAACAGCTTGGTTAAGTATATCATACTGCCGAGCGAAGACACTAGCGTCATGTTTAGTGAGGTGTACCTACAATACAGAGGGGAACCCTCTCGCCATTTTCCAAGGTTTAACTTTGGAATTCTTGATGAAGAGGTTAGGCGGAGGTTTTTTCTAAAACTTCAAATAGTTTAGTGTTGGAGATGACACTTACGACATAGTCGCGAACATTTAGAGGGTCGGAGTCTTTATGGTGTTCTAAAACGTGTTTCATTTCTGTGGCCACTTCGTTTTCGTCTGGCACAATATTTTCTGCTGTCACAAGAGCCTTGACCAAGAGTTCCCCGCGAACTCGCTTTTCGGCATCGACTCGGCCGACCTCTTTTATTTCCTCCTCGGTTTTCTTGGCGTGTTTGAGATAATCATCCCATTTGACATGCATACGTTCAAGGTTGGATTTAATTTCATCTACAAAACGGCTCATTTGGCGCTCAACAAGTATTTTGGGCAAACCGAATGGAGTTCTCTCTAATATCGCATCAACTATGGCCATGCGTCTCCTGTCTTTAGCCTGGAGCCGCTTCTCTTCCAAAATATTTTCGCTGACCTTCGCTTTCTCTACTTCTGTGAGTTCTTTTCCACCACGCTGTTTCTTTATTTCCTCCACAATTTTATCTAATTCGCCATCATCCAGAGCAATGGGTTTGTTTTCGGTATTGAGTTTCCCATTTACTTCACTTGCAATCTTTTTGTAGTCAGGTACTTTGATTTCGGGCAATACCTCTTGAGTAATTTTTAGGCCGAGGGGGTTGCCCTTGGCGAGTTTAGTTACCGCAATCTGTGGGTGGCCAATCGCATCTATTTTTTCTTCAGATAAAACCTTTGGATACCAATCACGAATGGCCCGCTCGGCCATTTCCTCAAGTATAAACATCGGGCCAAGGCGCTCTATTAAGATGTTTTCCGGCACGTGGCCCTTCCTGAAGCCGGGTAATTCTATTTTAGAACCAAACTCTCGCAATACCCTCTCTCGGTACCCCTCTAATTCAGAAGCGCTGATTTCAGCAATGAGTTCTATTTCGGTGTCGCTCTTTTTGTTTATTTCTACCCCTTGCATTCCCTAAAGAGCCTCAAAAGATGTTGCCCCTAGGTCTGTCTCTATAGAGCCAAGGTCGTCTGAACTGCTTTGTTTTAAAAGCGAAGCCTCTTGAGTATCGGCCATGTCAGTTTCGGCCACAGTGTTGTCTTTTGAATCAGGGCTTGTGGGTTGTTCGCGCAGCCTCCATACATAGAAGGCCCCGACAAGCAGGATTACAATTACCACCACAATTGCAAGCAGTGACCCATTCCCCGCCTGTCTAGACATTTTTTTGTTTGTTTTCATTGATATTATATTACCTTTTAAACTTTCTTCTGTACATTTCTAGCCCTTCAGAAACGGCTGCCGTAGCTGACGAAAGTCCTTCAAAACCAGTCACTTCCACTACTTTACTTTGCAATTTCTTATATGTGCTGTAGAAGTGCTCAATTTCTTTGAGTGTATGTTTGTTTATATCGGCGAGGTTTTTAACATCTGTAAAGCGAGGGTCCGATGACGGCACGGCAATCACCTTATCGTCTTGGTCGCCAGAATCAATCATTTTCATGAGAGCGACAGGTCTAACTTCTACCAGAATCCCGGGCAAAAGAGGGTGGGTGGTTAGCAGAACGACATCAAGCGCATCTCCATCGTGCCAGAGTGTCTGTGGGACAAAGCCGTAATCAAAGGGAAAGTCTTGAGCTGTGTGCGCCACTCTATCCAGTGCTATTAGTCCAGTTTCCTTATCAATCTCATACTTGTTCTTGCTTCCTTTGTTGATTTCAATGATTACATTGATTTTGTTGGGTATGTCTTTGCCAGGACTAACATCGTGCCATAAGTTCATTTGGATAGGTATTAGCTATTAGATACTGTACTTCAGCTTACTCCTTATCAGCTTCACTTTCAAGTTGTCCTTCGCTTGAGAGTTCGGCGATATCACTGATTTTATTGCGGGCTTCTTTCTCTGGTGTGATTATATCCAATTTCCAGCCCGTGAGTCTTGCCGCTAAGCGCACATTCTGACCACCTTTGCCGATGACGAGCGAGAGCTGGTCTGGAGCCACCCATATTTTTGCCTCGCGCGGGTCCTCATCTAGCTCAATAGACAGTATTTTGCCCGGCGAGAGAGCGTTGGCAATAAAGTTTTCAGGTAATTCGGACCACTCTACTATGTCTATTTTTTCCCCACCCAGTTCTGAAATAACGGTTGAAACACGCACTCCCCGCTGACCTACGCAAGAGCCCACTGCGTCTATGTTATCGTCATTAGAAATCACAGCCAGTTTAGTTCTACTGCCTGCTTCTCTGGCGATAGCCCGTATCTGGACGACACCGTTTGACATCTCTGGAACCTCAATTTCAAAAAGTTTTTTGACGAAGTCCGCATGAGCGCGCGATAGGCGAACAGCGATACCTCGAGGTGTTTCCTCCACGGCCACCAGATAACACCTTATTCTCTCGCCTTGGCGGTAATGTTCGCCCGGTATTTGCTCGTCACGATACAAAACTCCCGTTGTTCTACCCAAGTCCACATACACATGTCCACGCTCGGTTCTTTGGACCGTTCCGTGCACTAACTCACCTACTCGTTTGCCATATTCCTCAAGCACAGAGTACTTCTCGGCCTCGCGAATTTTCTGAATAATCGTTTGCTTGGCAGTTTGGGCGGCAATGCGTCCAAAGTCGTCTCTAAGTTCCAGAGGGAAAATTAACTCGTCACCGACCTCGGCGCCCTTTTTAATCATCTGCGCGTCCGCAAGCATTATATGACGGTCCTCGTTCCACACTTCTCTCGCCTCACCAGAGCCCTCGGGGGCGTCGGCGGGTTCAGCTCCTCCCCGTAATATAGATGCGTCTACCACCTCCTTTACTTGGAAAAATTCCGTCGTTCCACTATCTAGATTAAAGACGGCTCGAATGATTTGGTTCTTTTTCCCATAATCTTTGCGATATGCCGCAGCCAAAGCCATTTCAATAGCCTCAACAGTTTTAGCTTTTGGTATGCCCCGCTCCTGTTCTAGTTGCTCCAGAGCGGATTTAAGAATCCTTAGGTCAATCATAAATTATGTGTTAGTTGTGAGGTACTTAGGTATTAAGTTAGTAGAATTTGTAAAAAAATAGCCCGCCTTTGGGCGCGCCATTCAAACACTGTAATTATACGCCCCATATCTCCTGTGTCAAGCTACATGCAACTTCAATTCCATCCTAGCTACGCGTTTTTCCAGTTTGGCAAAATCGTCATAGCTTACTTTCTGTTTCATATCAAACTTGATCTGTTCCACGTCAAGCATAATTTGCCCGATCATTTGGGTATGCGAATCAAGCTTTTGATTAATACTCCCTATTTCCACGGTATGCGAATCAAGTTTCTCGTGAACACCCCGTATTTCTTCGTTAGTGAGCTTAAACTTGTCGTCCATATCTTCCACCAGCGCCCCCACATGCCTTTGAAAATCTTTTGAAAGCTTGTTGGTGTGACGCTTAAACTCACCCAACCCAATTTTCTTTTCTTTCATCACCGGTCTTTTGGCTTGTTTCATGTGTAGATTGTACCAAAGCGATTGAAGTTAAACAACCCAAAAGTAACCTGTGGATTGGGGGGTTGTAGACTGAAAACATTGGGGATACAATGTATTTCAATGAAAGGAGACACAATTGGCGAATCTAAAATCTCTAAACAAACCGTTGTCTTTGCGGTGGTAATTATTGCACTTGCCTTCATTGTCTTAATCACAGGAGACCGTGGCGGAGATGAATTAAGCGGGTGGAAGAAGGCGGCCGAGGCCAAAGCAGAGAATCCGGGCTTTGTGGGTATAAGTGAGCAAGAACGTTACGACCAGAAATCAGCAAGTAAGGCGCGGGGTGATGGAGCGCCAGTAAGTGCAGAAGAGCAACAAGTTTTTCTAGATGTGGCTTCAATGCCAGCGCGGTGAAGCGAAAACAATTTACAATTTATGAATAATAATTTAGGAATAATAAAAACCAATAAATAAAATATGAACATAAACAAACAAGATTTCACAAAAATACTTTCCGGCGTGGCTATCGGGGTAATGTTGGCTATGAGCGTAAGTGTGTTTGCGGTTTGGAATGAGCCCACCCAGCCTCCGACTGGTGGCAACCCAAGTGGCCCGATTAATACTAGCAACGCAGGCCAAAGCAAGGGAGGCAACATTGTTGTTAATGCCAACAACCAATATCAGAATGGTTTTCTGGTTCCATTTGGCGCCATGGTGGTGGGAGATGCCACTCCGGAGACGGCCAATGGTCAACTAAAACTTGATGTGGAGGGCAAGGCGGGTGCGATTAAGTTTTGCGACGAAAACGGCACACAATGCTTTACTGTCGCCTCCCTGTGCTCAAAAATCCCCAACCTCTGCCAATAAAACAAAAACCAAAAGCCGGATGCATGCTATAATCTAAAATAGTATGCGACTTGACGAAGCTAAACTTAAGGAGCTTTTGGTTGATTCGGGTGTTGTTTCCAAGGCCGATATTGTTTCGGCAGAAAAAGAGGTGGCGGGCAAGAAGGGGACAAGGTTCACAGAAGTTCTGCTTTCAAGTGGAAAAATCGTTGAAGATGAACTGACCCGCCTTGAAGCTTATGTTTTAGGCATTCCCTTTGTTGACTTAAAGACTGAAAAGTTAGACTTTGCCGTACTTTCCCTAATCCCCGAACCGATTGCCCGCTCGCACAACCTCGTTGCTTTTAAAAAGAGCGAACGCGGGTTGGAGGTGGCCATGGTGGATCCCCAAGATATTGAGGCCATTGATTTTATAAAAAAGAAACTTGACCTTAAAATTTTGCCCCGTTTGACAGACAGGGAATCAATTAAGAAGGCTCTCATACAATACCAAAAAAGTCTCAAGGCAGAATTTGGCGACCTAATACAGAAAGAAGTCGGCCCCCTAAAGACAGTCCAGGAAGCAAAGGATGGGGAAGAAACAGACCCAGAAGAACTGGAAAAACTGGCCCAAGATTTACCAGTTGTCAAAATAGTTGATACCTTACTTAATCATGCGATTTTACAGCAGGCCTCGGACATTCACATAGAAGCGCAGGAAAAGGACTTAATAATCAGATATCGCATAGACGGTATCCTCCACGATGCCATGGTCTTGCCCAAGAACGCAGCCCCGGGTATTGTCGCCCGAATAAAAGTTCTGGCAAACCTGCGTTTAGATGAGAAGCGTCTACCGCAGGACGGACGATTCAAAATAGAGATGAACGAGCAAAAGGTGTCTTTCCGAGTTTCAACCCTACCCACTTATTATGGAGAGAAAACAGTTATGCGTCTCTTACCCGAGAGTTCTCGCGGTTTTACTCTTGAAGTTCTTGGATTTTTTGGCGACGGGCTAGAGCGCTTGCACAAGGCCATAAGGAAAACTACCGGCATGATTCTTGCCACTGGACCCACTGGGTCTGGTAAAACAACAACTCTCTACACCATTTTGGACATTCTCAATACTCCGGGAGTAAACATTTCAACAGTAGAGGACCCAATAGAATATCAGGTGCCCAGAATTAACCAAACTCAAGTCAGGCCAGATATCGGCTTAACTTTTGCTTCCGGTTTGCGCTCTTTACTCCGCCAGGACCCAGACATACTGATGGTTGGAGAAATTCGCGACAGCGAGACAGTCGGTCTGGCTATCAACGCCTCGCTTACCGGCCACCTTGTTCTATCTACCCTGCACACCAACTCGGCCGCAGGGGCCATTCCACGCATGATAGATATGGGTGCCGAACCGTTCCTCTTGACTTCTACACTTAACATCATCATTGCCCAACGTTTAGTCAGAAAACTGGCTGGTTCCAAGGAAAAGTACACTCTCTCGGACGATATGTTTAAGGACTTGGCGATTTATGCGAATTTAGACACCGTATTGGAAAATTTACGAAAAGAAAAAATCATCAACCCGGGTGCTTCGTGGAAGGATGTCGTTTTTTACAAACCAGTATCATCCGCAATTTCTACTGACGGTTACGGTGGACGCATGGGCATACACGAGATTCTGTCTATCTCGCCGGCCATCATCAACCTGATAGAAAAAAGAGCCTCATCCGAAGAAATCCACAATCAAGCCCGTAAAGAGGGTATGTTAACCATGATTGAAGACGGCATTCTCAAAGCCGCCCAAGGTCTCACCAGCCTAGAAGAAGTCTTTAGGGTGGCGAATAATTAACATGAGATTTAAGTACACGGGGATAAGAGAGGGG
>Ga0209542_10006593_pt1 | contig 22531 bp, 10 predicted proteins | sample RifCSPhighO2_01_FD_184028 | JGI IMG/M metagenome (GOLD analysis project Ga0209542, IMG submission 184028) | Soil microbial communities from Rifle, Colorado - Rifle CSP2_plank highO2_0.1 (SPAdes) (version 2) | ecosystem: Environmental > Terrestrial > Deep subsurface > Rock core/Sediment ... | reverse complement strand
CGTCAGCTGCGACATCAAAGTTATCAAAGTTGATTACGGCTGTAGTTCCGGCGATGTTGTTATCGCCGACGTTTATGGCATTGAACAATCCTGCATCCGAAACATCAATTGCGTCCGTTGTTGTATCAGTTGCAGCGGTAGTAATCGTCAGATAGTCAGTGACTGCATTTGCCGTAGCCTCTGTGCTATCCAGCGTCAGAAGGGTTTCAGTCGTTGCGTTGGCTGCATCGTCGGCATTAGTTATTACAACTCCTCTTTGGGTACCAGAAGATGACTGGTTGGTAAGCGTAAGCGCAAGCAAATCAACAGCGTTAGTGCTGGTTACCGTGTTTGTAACTGCGATATTCTCGGTTTCGGCGAGTGTAAAAGTGAAATTATCAGTTACCGTAAGCTCACCAGTCAAGTCATTAAAGGTAAAGGCTGCAGTGCCGCCAAATGCGCCACCATCGTTATACTGAATTTGCGTATCGCTGCCACCCGGAGTAGCTGAACCGGCCGCGTCGCTGCCGCAGGTGAGGACTCCGGCGACTGTCTCAAGGGCTGTGCAAGTGCCAAAAGAGGAATCAACGAACGTGATACCGGTTCCACTCGTGCCGGCATTAATTGTGATTGCATCGGTGTTCGCATCACCCAGAGTGCTATTGCCGTTGATTGATCCAGTGCCCGTGATGACGACGTTTCCGGTAGTTCCGGCATCAGTAATGGTTATTAAATCATTAGCGTCCGTATCTTCAAATGTCCAGACGGTTGAAGAGGGTGAAAACTGGCGGATACCGTCGCCGAGAATGAAGTTCGTACCCACATTTATCGCGTTAAACAGATCTGAGTCAGAAACGTCGATGGCGTCTGAGGCAGTGGTATCTGGTGTGGAAGCGGTGTTAATTAACAAAAAGTCAGTCACACTGTCAGCAGTTGTTTCATTGTTATTGAGCCGCAGTAAGTATTCATATGATCCAGCAGCCGCATTGGTCGTTGCAGCGGCATCGATGAGCATGCCAAACAGATCTCCATCAGCATCATTTTGGGTCAGGTTAATTTTTGCCGCAAACAAATCTTCACCTGCAGTGACTCCGTCGTTTGCAGTGAAGTCGACATTAAACCCGACGTTGTTATTGGTGATTGAATTGACATTCAAATCCAAAACTCCAGAAATTCCGGTATTGACGTCAGTTGAACCGTCGACAATTACGGAACCACCATTGTAAACCTGGAGAGTTAAATCATTTGATTCAAAACTTTCTCCGGCGACAATTGAAAGTGGGCCATAGCTTTCGATTTGCGATGCAGTTTGATTAGTGAATATGGCATCGTAGGAGAAGCTGGTGTCTCCTGGAGCAGTAAATGTGTGGGGGACGGCTGATTCGATTTGTGACTCACCAACTCTAAACAGTGAAGAGCCGGCATCGGTGACATTAAATAAATTAGTTACATTTGCGTCACTCGCTATATTAATTCTGAATAAATCCCCTGACTTGGTGGTGGTTGAAGTGGGATCCCAGTTAAAATAACCAAGCAAACCATCGGTAATTGCAGTTGTGTCTGCAGTTGTTGATTCGATTCGGAAGGCGCGGCCGCTCGTTAAGCCATCTGCAGAAATGTCAAACGCAGTACCAGTGGTAATGGTATCTGCCGTAATATTAAAGATTTTTCCTGAAGTAATCCCACTTGAAGCACCGGTGATATCAAACAGAGTGTCTCCGGCATCAGTTGAACCGTCAAAGGTGACGTAATTATTGGTCCCATCTCCCAGGGTGAATGCGGTGGCACTGGTTGAATCAAGGTCAATGGCGCCATTCATATCAAGCGAGGTATCAAAACGGACTGCTCCATCAACTTCGAGCGTGCTTTCGATGTAGGCAGTTTCACCACCTGCTTGGCTGACATCAGGAGTCCCATTTCCGACTTTCAAGTTTCCAGTTAAAATATTGACCAGGCCGCTGGCTGCTGCAGGTGTCAGGGTAATATCTCCGGCAGTGGTAGTTGATAGCGCCAGATTTTGCGAGTTGGCCGAAGCGATGTTTAAAGCTCCACCACTAGGACCGGTGATGGTCGCAGCTCCATTTGCATCAACAAATGTGATATCGCCAACTGATGAAATTTGTAAACTGTCAGTTCCATCTCCGACTTCAAGTTGTGATGATGGAGTAGTATCGCCAATGCCGACATTACCACCAGTAAAAGCCGCGGCGTACGTAGTGTCACTTGAGTTTGCTGTAGTTGCGTCTACATATAATCCGTACACGGTATTTGCCAGGGAACCGGCATCGGTAAAGCCGACGTCAATCGCCCGTAAAGTATTTGCACTGGCTGATGGGGTATTTGTTAGATTGATATCGATTGCACTATCGGTACCACCGGTAGCATCAACATAGGTCGCCGTGATATCAAAAACATTTCCAGTCGTTAAGGTGGTGCTTGCAAGTGCCAGTAAATTTTGGGTCGTTGCGTCGACATCAAAAGCGAAGTTGTTGGAGTAGGTGATGGTATCAGCATCTGACCAATAGGCTACCCGGTCTGCGGCGCCTGAGCCATTCACTGCAGCGCCACCGCCAGAACAGTTTCCAGTTGAAAGACAAATTGTCGCAGTTGCTTGAGATGGATCAGGCAGCGTATAGGTCACATCTTGGGCTAGAGTTGCCACATCAAGAGTACCAAAGAACGCTGCCCCGTCTCCGCTGCGCAATGATAATTCTGAACTCGCATTATTAAGAACGATGTCAAATGCTCCGGTCTGGCTCCAATTACTTGTTAGTGATGATAAGGCAATCGTGGGGGTGCCACCTTCCGTGGCTGAAGCGCCAGAAATCCCGTTACCTGCGGTAATTGTGGCTACATAATTTCCACTGGTATCTGTGGTTAAGGCTACGGTGTCATCTAAAATTTCTGTTCCGGAAATAGAACCAGTTGGTAGCGTAACTTCTGCATCTCCTGTTCCATCGGTAGCAAGTGTAATCCCAGTTGTGCCAACTGCTGATGAACCAATGGTGATAGCTCCAGCATCAACTGCGCTTAAGAGATCATTTCCAGACGTATCTTCCAGAGTCCAGGTTCCAGATGAAGGACTGAACTGCCGGACTCCATCGAACAGGGCAAAATTTGCGCCAAAATTTATTCCATTATTTAAATTTGCAGCTGAAACATCAATTGCATCTGTAATGCCACTATCAACTCCAGAAGAAGTGATCACAATCCCGTCAGTCAGTGAAGCAGCTGTTACATCAGCATTATCAAGATGGATAAGCGCATCTAATGCAACTGCTGTTACTGAAGCATTATTAGTATTTGATAGAGAAAGAGCATAAGTCGTGTCAGCAGCATCTTCGGAAGAATTTAAGAAGTCTATTCTGGCTGCCCGAAATGTTTGATCCGCATTGGCATCATCAATTGTTTCATAGTCGAGATACAAAGCCTGGTTAGTTGAAGTGGCTGCTGGGTTGGCATCAACGCTCAGCTGAATTATTCCCGACGTGGCACCAGCCAAGGAACTATCTGTAGTTGCGGCGTCAATCACCAAACCTCGATCCCAGCCAGCTCCGATATTAATGGCATTTTCAACACTTGCGTCAGCAGTTAGACCATCAATGTTGATGGCATAAAACGTATCGTCACTCGTGGGCGTATCAACCGGATCAATGTTCAAATGTAATCCTGCTCTGGTTGAGCTTATGCCATCGCCAAATTCAGTTGCGATGTAGAGTCCATCAGCTCCATCAGCCACAATTCCGGTTGTACCCCCGGTTAAGTCAATTTGCATCCCATCAGCTGTTGGGATCGTGCCATTAGTTGTATTTTCAATAGTAAGTTGCACATCAGCAGCATCACCATAAAGAAGCCTCAGCCGATCTCCAGCTGTAGTTTTATCAATAATTCCGGCACTCACCGTAAACGGAGTGGTCGCGGCATTATCACATGAGGTCCAGGATGGTGCAGAAGTGCCATTGGAAGTGAGACACTGGCCGGAGACACCCACCACAGTTAATTCAAATGAGTCTGTATCTGAGTAAACAACTGATCCGGCAGAGGCGGTGATATTTTTATTTGTACCACCTCGGGCAAGTGCTAGTTGTGCTTCGGAATTGAGTGTGCCTGTGCCGCCTGAGGTGTAGACCACACCGTCAGTTGACAATCCACTAAAGGCGATTGTTCCCGAAGAAGAAATGCCGGTTGCCCCACTGATTGCACCGCCACCAGAAATATCAATTGAATCAGTATTTAAAATATTCCCGAGAGTTCCGGAAATTAATATCGCATCACCAATCGTGCCCGCTGTTTCTTTGATTTGAATACCGTTAGTTAACGTACCGCCCGCAGTATTTTCAATAAATATGCCGTTTGTGACTGTTTCATCAGTATCGGATTGCGCAAGATAGACTAACGAATCTGGAGTTGTGGTCCCAGCCGCGTCAGCATTAGTGATTGCTAAACCATTGAGCGTGCCTGTAGCACCTGTCCCAGAAGCGGTAAGGGTGACATCAGCCACATTTAAGCTTACGTCTGAGGCAATAGTTGAAGCAATTTGAAAATTCGTATCAGCATCTTGAGTAAAGACAATATCGCTCGTTGAGCTCGGCGTAAAGGAAATGGCGCCGTCAGCAGTAATTGAACCAATGCCGCTCATATTTCCACCTGTCGTGATATCCCAGTCATTCGTATCAATTGCGCCGCTATCGCCACCATCTCCCAAGTCAAACTGGCCATTGAGATCAAGGGCGCCGACAGTGCTAATGGACCAAGCAGTTCCGCCAGTGATGGCTACGGTGGTTGCAGCATTTGAATTACCTATTGTAATAACGTCAGCCGCTGTACTATTAGTTGCTAGATTGATAGTGTCGGCAGCTGATGCGGTGACGCCACCAACGTCAATGGTTTTAGTCGCGGTATTATCTCCAAAATCAATCCCCCCGTCTCCAGCAAATGAAATTTCAGTCCGTGAGTCAGTATCGTTAACTAAGGTCAATACATTTGCATTGACATTAAACGAGTAATCATCTGACGACGCGTCTGAATCGGTGAGTGTAATGGTTGGAGTAGCGCTGGTTAAGAGTAAATCTTGATCAAGTAACACATCGCCTGCAGAAAATTGAAATTGATCTGATGAGTTATAAGTGAGGTTTCCGGTAGCTCCACCATTTGCATAAAGAGAAAGAATTGCATTGCCGGCTACGGTAGCATCGCCGATTCTCACTGTGTTTGCGGAAACGTCGATGTAAAAGGGAGCAACAGTATCTACATCGTCGCTTCCGACTATAAGATCGTCCGTTGTTGCGGTGAGGTAGGTGATGGTGCCATTGTCTGTCCATTTCGAACTACCTGATCCAGCACCACCGTCAGTACCACAAGAGAACTTATTTGTTGTGGCGTCCCAAGCTAATTTTTGAGTCGCATCGTCGCAGTCAGTCAGACCGCCACCGCTTACACCCTCATTCACATCAGCAGAAAGAGTTAAATGGTCGTCGATTAAGACTCCGCCACCAGAAAACTCAAATTGGTCTGAAGTGTTATAAACAAGGGTTCCCGTTGATCCACCAGAATTTGATTTAAAGATAACATTTGTATTTCCTGCAGTAGCCGCATCTCCAACATAAATTGTGTTTGTGCTCACATCAACTGCAAAAGGAGCTGCGGTTATCGTAGTGCCGCCAATCGCCAGATCATTTCCGGAAGTAGTATCACTTTGGGTTGGGTATAAGACGTCTGGAATTGGGGTTGTGTTTATGGTCCATTTCGAAGAACCAGCGCCAATTGCATTGTCAAAGGCATCAAGTGCTTCTTGAACATTGGTCGCACTGGAAGCATTAGCAAGTGTGCCATTGTAGACGCCAACAAGGACTGCGCCGGTATCAGTTGCGCCAGTCGTTTCATTTAAAGAAGTCGTACCGATGGTCAGGGTTTGACTACTCGCAATCGTTATGGTGCCTGCGGCTGTAACAGAAAAGTTGGTGCCCGCAATTGCATTGGCGCCAATATTTATGGCATTCGTAAGTTCTCCATCTGATACATCAATCCCGTCAACAATTGAGTCATTGGTGGTGGCCTGAATGACAATCCCATCAGTCATATCAATATCAGTTGCTTGTTGGTTATCAATTAATAAGCCGGCGGTGATAGGAGAGGTGCCGTTATCATTACCAATTATCGCCAAACCGTAAACTGTGGCTGGAGTAGTATCATTCTGGGTAATATCAATATAGTTACCATAAAACGTATCTGAAGCAGTGATGTCATCCTGGACTGTGATGTCGGTTCTATTTCCATAGAGTGTATCTGCAGCATCGTCGTCGATCGCCGTTGCTGTTAAGTACTGGCCCAAGACCGCGCCATTGGTTGAAGAGTCAACATTTAAATCAATTATTCCCGCAGTCTGCGTGGAATCATTAGTAGTCGCATCAACTACGAGTGCCTGAAAGTCAGCGGCCGGAGTCGTAATTGAGATTTGATCTCCGGTTCCATCTGAGGTAAAGGTCATGAGACCATCGCTGTCAACGTCAAAATCGTCAAAGTTAATCGCTGCAGTCGTGCCGATAATGTTGTTGTCAGCAATTGATAGCGCATTCGTATAGTCTGTATCAGTAATAAGGAGCGCTGTTGTTTGGCTCGATGATGCAGATAAAGTCAGTATCCCGGTTCCAGTTAAATTCCAGTCATCGCCGCCGGTTAGGGCAAGCGTAGTTGACGAATTAGAATTGCCTATTGTGATTGTGTCAGCTGAAGTTGATTGGGTGGCAATATTAACAGTGGTTGCGCCGTCAGCGCTTACTCCACCAATATCGATAGTGCCCGTAACAGCAGCATCAGCCAGATTTAAAGTAGTCGCAGCTCCACCAATATTGAGACTCGTAACTGTTGAGTTAAATATTGATGCGGTGGTAGTTGAAGAAGTAATATCTGCGCTCGTTGCGCCGTTGACTGCCAAATCTCCAGTTACAGTTACATCTCCCTCAGATGTATCATCAGCAATTGAAAACAGCGTATTAGTGCCGTCAGTGACTGTAAGAGTTCCAGTATTGGCAATCACCAATGTTGGTGAAGTATCTGCAAAATTTATGTCTGTATCCCAACCAGAGCCAATGTTAATTGCTGTTTCTGTTGCCGATGTTCCAGTCAAACCATCAATATTTAAAGCATAAAATGTATCATCTGAGGTGGCAATTGCTACGGGATCGACATCAAGATGCAGTAGGGAATTGACTTGATTGATACCTTCGTCGCCAAATTCAGCTGCAATATAGAGTCCATCAGCTCCATCAGTGATAATTCCAGTTGTGCCACCAGTCAGATTTATAGCTACGGCATCAGCTGTAGGAATTGTGCCAGATGTAGTGTTTTGGATTTCGAGCTGTGTATCAGCTGCATCGCCGTAGCGGAGTGATAAATAATCTCCAGCAGTAAGTTTGGTAATGACTCCGCCAGAACTTTGGAGTGGTACCTGATCAGAAGTGACACATTCGTTCCAACTTGGCGCTGATCCGCTTTGATACTTTAAACAATAGTTAGTGGTACCGCCGGTTGTTAACTCAAAAGAATCAGCATCTGAATAGACAACTTGACCGTTTGAAGCAGTGATTGCTTTAGCAGTACCGCCTCTACTTAAGGCCAGCGTTGCTTCAGTTGCCAAGACCCCAGAGGAAGTATAAACCGGTCCATCGGTAGTTAATCCAGAAAAAGTAACCGTGCTGTTTGCAGCTAGGGTAGTAAAGTTTCCAGCTGCCCGAGTTGTTGCGCCAATTGCGGTAGCATTGATCCCAGTCGTAGTGACATCAAAGTTCGCTGAATCAATAAGTAAATTACCTGAAGCATCTGTAGTTAAACTTGCATCAGTAATACCAGCGCCAGATGAATACAGAGTTAAGATGCCATTTTGAGATTCATTTGTACCCAGATAGAGGTTTGCAGCAGATTCGTCAATGTAAAATGAGGCGGCCGCGACAGTTGAAGCGCCTACCACAAGATCGTCAGTTATGCTGGTAAGATAAGCAAATCCAGTCTGCTGTGTCCATTTCGAACCGCCCCCGCCAATTGCTGCATCTAAATCATCCAGCACGTCTTGCACATTGGTGCTGGAGGAGTTTGCAAATTCTGGAAAAACACCGACTAATGATGCTCCTGAATCATTGGCTGCAGTCGACTCGTTTAAAGATGTCGTACCGATAGTTAGAGTTTGGCCACTGGCAAGAGTGATCGTTCCAGCAGCAGAAACTTGAAATGCGTTGCTGGTTCCTGAGGCTAACGTTCCAGCAACATCAAAATTACCAGCAACTGCTGTTGGACTGGTTAAGGTTGTCGCAAGTTGAATATTAACTTCACCATCAGGTGATTCTGAGATGTCAAAGTCACCGCCCAAAAAGTCAAGTGTAGTTGCGATATTATTATTTACCGTCACATCGCTTTCCTGCACCGTATCAATGCCACGTTGGGTTGAAGGAGAAACCCAGGTAAATCCGCCGGTTGAGGAATTGTACGTAAGTAAGTAGTCCGCCGTGGCTGCATTTGATGCTTTAAGATCTACTTCTACTATAGTATCGTCGGTAATTTCTGAGCTATCAATGGCCGTACCTAAGGTAGTCTGCAGTGAACTGCTTGAAATCTGTAGACCGGTGCCGGTTAAATCGGTAAATGAATCGCTATTTATGGACAAAGTAGAAATAGTTGCCGTGCCTGAGATATTTGCGTTTACTCCATATAAAGTGCCATCAATTTCAACATCTCCGGTGATATACAGATCATCGCCGGTCAGGTCAACACTGCCCGGGGTGCCCGTGCCAATTTTCACTCCGCCACCTGTGGGATCAATCGTTAAATCAGCCGTTGAAGCGAGAATATTTCCGGAAAGATTTAAGGTTCCCGCAATGTCATTAGTTAAGCCGGTTACATTAAGACTGTTATTGACAGTAGTGGTTCCAGTTGTGCCTCCAATTGAAAGCGTGTCCGCTGCAAGGCCAAAATTTAAAGTCGCCGCGTTTTCAGTAAAAAGATTTACCGTGTCGCTGGTTGTCGTAACAGTTCCGCTGTTTACCGCAATTGTTTGATTGACTGTTAAATTTTCATTTACTGTAACATTGCCGGAAAAAGTGGCTGGAGTATTTACCTGAAAACGAATGTTTTCTGTAAATGTGGTATCTGCAAGAACTGCTGGTAGATCATTTTCCGCAATTTCTGCCAGCTTTTTTTCATCATATCCTGCCAGGAATGTCCGTAGACCCTGAAACGAAATTTGGGGTAATTTGGGAAAAATCTGGCCAATTATTACTATTAGAATGAACGTAACTAAAGCTAAGGCAAACTTGCGGGAAATAATCGGAAGCTCAGGAAGTCTAGGTTCTTTTTCCTGCAAATCGGAAAAAAAGTTTTCCTGACGGCTCGGAACCCTATTTGCGGTAATAATTGGCGGTGCTTTTTCAGCAGGTTGAACTACTCTTGGATTGAATTGACCAAGCCTGAAGTCTCTGCGCAGATGAGACGGATGGCTTTGATACTTGTCCGAAGTGCTTGTAGTTTCATTTGAATAGACTGTTGATTGAACTTCCGGGGAAATAGATTGGGTTACCGCAAATTTACGAACTGGTTTTTTAAACTGGTTCAGGTCAAAGAGTTTGTACCGGCGGTGACCGCCTAAGGTCCGCGCTGGGATTAAGAGTCCCTGCTCTTCCCAGCGCCTCAAAGTTTTAGTTGAAACTTTGAGTATTTCAGCTGCTTCTTGAATTGAAACTTCCTCGTTTGCGTGGATGCTGGGCAGGGTTTTCATTATCTTTTGGAAATTTTAGACAATTAGCTTTATTTGTCTAATATTATAATTCGATATTTTGCTTCAATTGTCAAGGGGAAATGTCCACTTTTTTTGTCCAATATTTCAGTGCGGAAAATGAGGGAATTGTCTATTCTGTTTTGCGGAAAATATTTTAGCAAGCTCACATTTAGTAAGATTAAATTTAGCCTATTCACATAGGCTGCATAAGATTGCGATTCAGTCGCATATATGTCCACCTTCTGATTTAGCGCAAAGTTTTAATGCGGGAATAATATTGATAATCTCATCAGGGCAGAGCCAAAGTAGTTAATTGCGGGAATTATTTGTTTCTAAATCATTTTTTAAACTGAAGATTTTCTGATTTAGTAAATTTCCTGAAAATTTGGATTGTCTGTTTTTGATCAATTTTTGCGAAATACTTGACAGTGGAAATCAGTTGGACTACGTTTTTAGGTACGGTTGAAAGATTGAGAAAATAAAATAGAGGTAAAAAATTAGATCAAAAAGTCTTGTCTTGAGTAGGACAGCCCGAGGCTGATTTGTTTTAGACTTTTTATTAATTATTACAGGGTATATCCGAAAATCAAATTTTTGCTCGGCGCAACAAAGATAAAAACTTGGACATTTAGCTTCAATTGTCTACTTTTATGAAACAAATCGACCAAGGGCAAAGACCACTGCGGTAATTGATCAACTCTATTTTTTTAAGAGGAAATTAATGACGAGTCACTTAAGTGCAGTTAAAAATTTTGAAATTTGCTACTATATATAGTAGGTAACTTAGTTGGTTATTAAATATGAACATGAAACGGTTTTTAATACTAGGAATATTTTTTATTTTTGTTTTTACTAATTCTCCAAAAATTGTCTACGGACAGGAACAAGCAACCGGAGTTGCCAACCCAATTCCGCTGACTGGGCCAGAAATTGTCAACGGCGCAATTGTCTGTACGGGGGTAAGCGGCTATAAACTTTGTGATATTACCTACGAATCCGGAATATTTGGCGTTGTCTCGACCAGTCCGGCCGCCCAGTTTATTATGGAGAGTCGAGAATCAACTTATGTGCTTTCCGAAGGAACCGCAGTAGTACGGGTTTCAGGAGCCAATGGGGCGATTGAAGCAGGAACCCTGATTACAACGTCCCGAGTCGCCGGGGTAGGCCAACGGGCAGATCGGGGTGGATACGTCTTGGGAAGTGCATTAGAACCGTTTACCCCGGGATCGCCCGATGAGATAGGTGAAATCGCAGTTTCCCTTCATATTCATCCCACGACTGCATTTACTGATGTGCGTTCCAATTTACTTGAAGCTCTGCGTGCTGGCTTAGCTGCACCAGTTTTAACACCTTTAGCTGCACTACGATATATATTATCCGCTTTTGTTATAGTATCTACATTTATTCTGTGTTTTGTCTATTTTGGCAGAATTGCCCGTACCAGTATTGAGTCAATAGCCCGCAATCCGCTGGCCAGTCGAAAAATAGAATTTACGGTCTTACTTCAGGTATTCTTAATGGTAGTAATTGCCTTTTTTGGATTTGGTATCGCCTATTTAATTCTAGCGCTTTAAGTAATTAGGAATTAAATTTCATGGGATTTAGGCTTAGTGGAATTATTTTTTTGTGTCATAAGCAGTTTAAGGTTGTTAGTGCTAAATTAATTTAATCTTGATAGAAAAACAAATTCCTTATGTTTGATTTTTTGTCCATTTTCAATTCAGCTCGCCGTAACTGCCCTATAAAGCCGGTGGTTTTACTTTCCCTTGATGGGTGGGGCATTGCGCCGGATTCACCAGGTAATGCTATTAGCCGGGCAAAATTGCCAAGCTTGCGTTTTTATCTGGGTAACTTTCCAAATACAACTTTAATTGCATCCGGTGAGTCAGTTGGTTTGCCAGCCAATGAAGTTGGAAATTCCGAGGTTGGGCATTTGACCATGGGCGCAGGTCGTGTCATTTATCAAAGTTTAAAGCGAATTGACAATTCAATTGCTGATGGAACGTTCCTGGAAAATCCAGCTTTCCTGCAGGCGATTGCGCATGTAAATAAATACCATTCGCGCTTGCACATAATGGGCCTCGTTGGTGCAAGCAACGTGCACTCTTCGCTCGACCATGTCAACGCGCTGCTTGGCTTATGCCAACGGCATTCAATGACGAACGCTGGCTTTCATTTCTTTACAGACGGCCGGGATTCGCCTCCGCATGAAGCGGTAAGTTTATTACAAAAAGTTGATAAGAAAATACAAAATTCCGGTGTGGGCAGGATTGCGTCTATCGCAGGTCGCTATTACGCAATGGATCGGGATGGCTTATGGGATCGGACGCAAAAAGCATATGAGCTTTTGGTGAGCGGCCACGGGTCGGTCGCAAAAACTGCCCAACAGGCCATTTCAACAGCTTACAGTAAAGGAGTGAGCGATGAATTTATAGAACCTACCTTAATTGTGCCCGAATCGAAAGATCCAATTTTAATTAGTGATAATGATGCAGTGGTATATTTTAATTTCAGAGCTGACCGGGCTAAACAGTTAACCATGGCGTTTACTATCGAAAATTTTGAAAAAGGGGAAGTAAGCGAATTTATGTTCCAGAATAAACAAGCCAAAAATAAAGTTGAAACCTCGTTTAAACAACCCTTTATAAGAAGTAAAAAATTAATAAACCTCTTTTTCGTCACGATGACTGAATACCAGAAAAAATTACCAGTGAGCGCTATTGCCTTTCCACTGACTCAACTTGACGAGACATTAAGCGAGGTGATTTCCGGAAGTAACCTAAAACAGTTGCATCTGGCTGAAAGTGAAAAGGAAACTATGGTTGGTTACTACTTTGATGGTTTACGCGAAAACCCATTTCCGGGAGAGGACCGGATTATCATTCCTTCAAAGGGAGTGCGAATTTATGATAAAAAGCCTGAAATGTCAATCTATTTCATTGTTTCGGCATTCAAGAATAATCTGCATAAATGCCACTATCATTTTTTCATGATCAATTTTGCCAATCCTGATATGGTGGCGCACACCGGTAATACCGAAGCAACGATAAAGGCGCTTGAGCATACAGACAAGGCAATCGGTATGATAGCTAATGAAATTCTGCGTTCGGATGGCACTGTATTTATTACCGCAGATCACGGTAATGCAGAACAACTGTTAACCTATTCATCCCAGTCGTTCTTTTTTACCACTGACACGGGCGCTATCAACACGTATCACTCAAATCATCCGGTCCCCTTTGTAGCTGTTAATAACGGATTGCTGCACTCAAATAAGCAACTCAGTGCAGGTAGTTTAAGCGATGTAGCGCCGACCATACTCCATGCAATGAATTTACCGGTACCCTCTGTTATGACGGGTCGGAATCTGTTAGAGTAAAGTTATGCCTGCCAACACCGAGTCATTTTATATAATGATCTTTATCGCCGCCCTCCTCGGTGTCTTATTGGGGGTAACTTCAATTGCAAATTTGCTGCTTTTGCGCCGAACTCAGAAGTTAAAAGCTGATTACGACGACTTAGAGAAACAAGTCCGCGAAAAGTTAAACAGTTTGCTTGCAGAAGCCACTCAGAAAAGCTTGGATATTATTAAATCTACCGCAGCTGATGCGACGCAGGCAGTTAAAGAAACCAGATTTTTCAGTTCCGAAACCAAAGCCCAGTTTTTACGCGATATTGAGCTGGTGCGTGAGCATGATAAAACCCAACTGGCTGAAACTTTAAGCCACGTTGAAAACGAGATGGTCAACTCGCTCAAACAAGCGACGAAATCGATGGAAGACGACTTTAAGACCCAAATCGACGGTTTTAAGAAAACCTTAAGTCAACTTGTCGAAACGTCGCAAATGCAAGCCAAAAAACAGGCGCAGGAGTATCAGAATAGTTTGTATACCCACGCGGAAGACTCGCTGTTTCATGTATTTAGCGCGCTGAGCAAAGAACTTTTGAAGCGCTCTTTAACCCCGAAAGATCACGAAACTCTGATTTTAGAAGCCTTTGAAGAAGCGCGTGCCCATGAAGTACTCTGATTTTTTTGAGTTAATTAAAACAACCAGCGAGCGTGATGCCATAGTTCTCGAATTGCAGAAATGGCAAAACAATCTCTATGAAAGTGCGGACCGGGCAAACAACGTTATGCTTGATTCCAAAATCGTACAATGGATTGCAACCCAGCCTGATAAGATAAAAGCGATTAAAGAACTAACTTCATTATTGAATGAAATAAGCGTGATCGAGATCACCACAGCTTGTGATTTGCCAGAAAAATCTCTGGAAAAGATACATAACAAAGCTCTGGAACTCGTGAAAACTCCCTGCATCCTGAAAATCATTATCGACCCAGTAATTGTCGGGGGAGCGCAAATTACGTTTCAGGGAAAATATTTTGACGGGTCGCTGGCTAAAAAAAGTGACGAATATTTTCATTTACATCGACAACAAATAATCACCGAGCTCAAACCACAGCAGCCTGGAAATGAAAAGCTTCAATGATTACCTGAATGAAATTGGAGAAATTGGTTACGTCAAAGAAATCCGCTACTCAATTTTGTATGTGGCGGGACTGCCGACGGTTAAGCCATCCGAAGTAGTGCTATTTGAAACCGGTGAGGTGGGTGAAGTCCTCTCGGTTGACTCAGAATATGCCGAGGTAATTATATTTTCAAATTCGATCATCAAAGTTGGAACCCGGGTGGTCCGCAGTAATGAGTTGTATACTCTGGAATTGAGCGATGAGTTGTTCGCGCGGACCATTGATCCGCTTGGATTTGACCTTTGGAGTAAAGAGTCGGTAGTAATTCATCCAAAAGACAAGCGGTATATTGACAGTGTGCCCTCTGGAATTACGGAACGCAAATCAATCACCGAGGCTTTTGAAACCGGGGTGAGTCTTATTGATCTCATTATTCCACTGGGGAAAGGACAAAGGGAATTAGTCATTGGCGATCGCAAAACCGGTAAAACTATTTTTCTCCTGCAGGCGATTGCGACTCAGGTTCAGCGCGGCACTATCTGTATTTACGGAGCTATTGCCAAACGGCCAATGGAAATCAGACGCATTGAAGAATATCTCAAAGCAAATAAATTAATATCAAAGTGTATTATGGTAGCAACTTCATCATCAGATCCATCCGGACTGATTTTCATGACTCCGTATGCCGCCATGACCATTGCCGAGTATTTTCGTGACCAGGGGAAGGATGTGCTGGTGATACTTGATGACTTAAGCCGTCATGCGCAGTTTTATCGGGAGATAACACTCCTCGCGCGGCGTTTTCCTGGAAGGGATTCGTACCCGGGCGACGTGTTCTATATTCATTCACGACTGCTTGAGCGAGCCGGTAAGTTTAAAAATGGATCAATTACTTGTTTGCCGGTAGTTGAGGCAACTGCGGGAAACATCAGCGGCTATATTCAAACGAATGTTATGTCAATGACTGATGGCCACTTGTTTTTTGACACCGACCTGTTTAATCAGGGTATGCGCCCGGCCATAAACTCATTTTTATCAGTAACACGGGTAGGACTTCAGGCGCAAAGCGAAATCGTCCGTGACGTTTCGCGAAAGCTGACCAGCTTCCTGGTTCGGCTTGAGCAGTTGCGACAGCTTCTGCATTTTGGAGTAGAAATCAGCCCGGAAGTAAAAAATACACTGGCACTCGGCGAAAAAATTAATGAATTTTTTAAACAGCCGTATGAAAAAAATATTCCGCTGGCAGCCAGTCTTTACATAGTTGCCATATTATGGAGCGGGAAGTGGAAAGAGAAAAATGTGGGAAATGTGAGAAACGAGGTAGACAAAATCGTGAACCGTTACCTGACTGATGAAGCCTATCGACAACGGATTGAACGGTTTATTGCCAAATTTCAGAAGTTTGATTCGCTCATTCTCGAGCTGCAAACAATTCGAACAATTTAATCCATATGCGGACCAACAAAAAAACTACCGAAGAAATTACTCAGCTGGGTGCGCTGCAAACCATTGCGCAAATTTATGCGCAAATTGCTTCGGTACGCATGCAACAAACGCGCAAGCAGGTGCTGGACGGCCGCGTATTCATCAGGGAAATTAATGAAACATTTGAGGACGTCCGGCGTTCGTATGCGGAAGAGGTGCGCAGGCTGAATAAAGGTAAATCGGGGAAGAGTGAACACATTACCTTTCTCAGTCATAATGGTAAATCTGTCGCGGTGCTTCTCTCGGCAAACGCCGGTTTGTATGGGGCAATTGTCCCCAATACCTATCAGTTATTTCTTGACGAGCTGCGTAAACATGACTATGAAGTCACGATGGTCGGACAGCAGGGTTTGTCTTTCTATCTGGTCGATGAGCCGAACCGGCCGTATACCTACTTTGACCTGCCTGACTGGGGTGACAGTTCGTCTGAACTCTCACCGATTATCCAGCACATCGTGCAATACGAGGAAATCCATGTGTTTTATGGTGAGTTCCATACGGTTATTACTCAGCAGCCCGTAGAAACCCTTATTTCTTCCCATGCCACAAATTCAAAATCAAGCAGGAACCCGGTCAAGTATTACTTTGAACCGAATATGGAGAAAATCCTCATCTTCTTTGAAACGGAAATTTTCAGTTCACTGTTTGAGCAAACCATTAGCGAATCACGACTGGCCAAGTATGCCTCCCGGATTATTGCGATGGACCAAGCAAGTGAAAACACCAAAAATGTGATTAAAAAGCTTAAATTCGAAGCGCTGGTGGCCCAGCATCGTTTTTTTAACCGGAAACAATTAAATCAACTGCCAGCGATCTGGCATCTGGGTCAGGAAAGTAATGCATATGGAAAATAATTTAGGCTTTGTTGTCAGTATTAAAGGTCAAATCGTTGAAGTTGAGTTTGCTGGAGAAAAGCCATCAACTCATGACGTTTTAGTTTTAAAGGATAATCCGAATGTGCGGCTTGAAGTATACGCATCTTCCAAAGGTGATCGTTTTTATTGTTTATCGCTGGTTCCGGTTACACAACTATTTCGAGGAGCGCACGTAATAAACACCGGTAAACCGCTCTTATTTCCGGTAGGTAAGGAACTTATTGGTCGGGCAGTCACAGTGTTTGGTGAACCGCTCGATCTGCTTGCGTCACCACGGACAAAGGATCATTGGCCAATCCACACCTCTAATACTAATCAAACGAATATTATCTCTGAACAAAAAATGCTCGAGACCGGCATCAAAGCAATTGATTTTTTTGCGCCCCTTTCATTAGGCGGAAAAATGGGCTTAGTCGGTGGCGCTGGAGTTGGCAAAACTATGTTACTGACTGAGGTCTTGCATAATATTCTGGGTAAAAATAAACAGACGCTTTCAGTTTTTGCCGGTGTCGGTGAACGGGTGCGTGAAGGTCTTGAGTTATTTGAATCGTTGAAATCGAGCGGGGTTTTGTCAGCCTCAACTCTGGTGTTCGGGCATATGGGAGATAATCCAGCTATTCGTTTTCTCTCTGCCTATTCTGCAGCGACCCTTGCAGAATATTATCGCGACGTACTAAAACACGACGTCCTTTTCTTTATAGACAACGCATTCCGTTTTGCCCAGGCGGGGAATGAGTTGTCGACGCTCACCAATATGTTGCCGTCCGAAGATGGATACCAGGCAACTCTGGAATCGGAGGTCGCGAATTTTCATGAACGGCTGTCTTCAACCCAGTCAGCTAAAATTACCGGCGTAGAAGCGATTTACGTGCCTTCTGATGATTTGCTTGACCATGGTGTGCAGGCAATTTTTCCCTATCTGGATACTACGGTAGTATTGTCACGATCTGCGTATCAGGAAGGATTTCTGCCCGCGGTTGATTTATTAAATACGACCTCTTCGTTTTTGGATGTCAAAACAGTTGGGCAACTCCACTATGATATCGCGCTTGAAGCCAAGCAGATACTTAAGAAAATGCAGGGGCTTGAACGCATCGTGTCAATAGTTGGTGAGACTGAACTTTCAAAGGAAGACTGGATTGCGTACAAACGGGGTAAAAAAGTCAGAAACTTCATGACCCAGCGTTTCTTTTCCGCCGAAGGCCAGAAAGGGGAAAAGGGTGTGTTTGTACCCATTTCGGAAACGGTGGAAGGGGTCGCCGGAATTATTGTCGGTAAGTATGACCAGATTCCAGAAGAGCGATTTCTCTATATTGGAAATACGAAAGGTCTTGGATAAAAGTTATGGAACTGCAACTCACGATTCGCAGCCGGGAAGGCGTTCTATTTACCGATACCGTACAGTCGTTGACGGCAAAAAACTCATCCGGCACCTTTGATATTTTACCCCAGCACGAAAATTTTATTACCCTGGTTGACGAGTCAGTTGCAGTCACCACCTCGCAAGGGCAACGGATAACTATTCCGATTAGTAACGCTCTTCTTAAAGTCAGCCGTAATCAGGTGTCTATTTATTTAGGAATTCGCAAGTAATTAAATCCGGACCGTTACGGTTGAGGAGAAGCTTCCGGTGAAGCTGCAGGAAGTGGAGAGGGAGATGGAGTCAGATTGGCCGATTCAGATGCAGGGGGAGCCGCGGTTTCCGGCAAATTGATCGGCGGATTGACGGCAGTTTTATCCTCTTCCGGTTTAGTTAAATTTTCACTGGGAATTTCCTGAGTAGGCTGATTTACGCCCGGAGTAGTCACCAGTTTCTTTACTTCATCAAGTTCGGTCTGCACTTTTTTCTGGTCATTGGAATTTGCCTCCACCAATTTAAGCGTGTTTTCGAGTTCTGTTGCCGCTTTATTGTATTCTTTATTTTGCCGGTAAGCATTTGCTAGATTGTAATGTGAGTTAGCCAGATCCGGTTTCAAACGAACTGCCATTTCAAAATGTTTGATCGCTTCGGGGAAATTGTTGCGGACAAAAAAGATCCCGCCGAGCTCAATTCTCAGTAACGGATTAAATGGGTCAAGCGCAATTGCCTGGGCATACGTAGCAACAGCCCACTGATCAGCCTGTTTGGCCACATTCATGATTTGTTTGTAGACATTCGCCAGATTTTCCCAATTGGTGACGCGATTGCCATTTAAAATTACGGCGTTTTTTGCTTCCTGAATGGCCTGTTGTACCAACTGCGTGAGAGTGGTGCGGTCTTGATCGGTGAGATTGCCTTTTTGGGCGATGGCTTTGGCAAGAACCAAATTAATTTGGGCATACGAAAGGCGGTACTGATCGTTCCAGGGAGCCAGTTTAATTGCTTCCTGATGACCCTGATAGGTTTCACTCGCTTTATTATTTTGCGCTGCAGTAATGCTTTTGCGGAATGCGACTTCAGAGGCGTAGACCCGGGAAGTGATAAATAAGGCATAGCCTAAGAGGAGCAGCGGAATGATAGTTGCAAGTTTTACCGGTAATTTTTCAGCCGACAGTTCATGTTGTTCCTCATGTCCGCTTGCAAGTCCGGCAAATAAATAAATTAAAAATAACAGTAAAAAGGCGGGCGGAAAAAAGATCGAGGTGATCAGGGCAACGACCAGGGGCACGGCGAATTTAAGCTGTTCAACAGTCCGAGTGCGAAGTTGGCGAAATGATTGTGCCACAAAAATCAAAAACGTAATGAGGCCACACAAACCGAGTGTAGTCCAGAAGTGAAAATAAAGATTTGAAGACACTACAAAGCGTAAATTCCAGAAACGGGTTGCATTCAGCGTAAGTGGTCGATGCAGGGTGAATGCAGACAAGAAATCCGCTGGACCATAACCAAACAACAAACGATCTTTTAGGGTTTCAACCGCGATATACCAACCCGATTGCAACGGCAAAAAAAGCGGAGCGCCGGCAAAAAATAATTGATAGGTGGTTATCCCAAGGCCCAGAAGCATCAGAATCACCGCGACTGAAAACACCACGATAGCGGCTGTCTTATTGGCTTTAATCGCCATATACGTCGTGGGAATCGCAAAGATGAGTAATCCCAGAAAATAAATAAAGGTGCTAAACGTTGCTCCGGTTGGAGTCCAGGATGGGCTTTGTAAATATGCCGCTTTAGTCAGGTTTGAACTGACGCCCACGAACTGCTGAAAAACTACAAATGCGAGTAATGCGCCGGATATGAGAAGCGCATAGGAAATGATTTCACGCGCTCGCTTGCCCTGCTGGCTCACAAAATAGTAAAAAAAGGTGAGGAGGAGAATTGAACCAGCTCCCAGTGGTGTGATCCAGTTTTCCATCCGGTTTCGCGAAGATAAATAAGCAGAAATAATCGTGGCAATTAAAAATAAAACCAACGGTAGAGTGAGTCTGGTTTTGCGGACGGAAATTTTATTGGTGATAAAGATTTCGATTACCCAAAGTATGCTTAAAATGCTGACCCCAACGAGCAGGAGCGCCTGTTTGTTAACCGTATAAAAATCAGCTGTAATCGGCAGGAAAAATACCGGCATCAAAACAACGATCAGGGAAATAACCAATGCTTGGATTATTTGGATTGTATGGTGTAAGTGTTCATCCATAAAGGGGAAAACGCTACAATTGATTTATAATACTGATATGTATAAGCCGAGTCAAGTTGACAAACTAGCTGTTATTTCATGGTTAAATCTGTCTTGACAGCCATGCTATAATTTACTATGTAGTAACAGCGTTGAAGGAGAATCTCCGCTTGAATCAAATCTGGCAGAGGCCGAGCTCCTGAGGGATATACTAGACAGTATATCCCCATGAACCGCATGGTTCGTGGCTGGTTTCCGAAGAAAGACTGCCTCGGGTTTACCCAAGAGCTGGTAAAGTAGGAAACATAAATTAAGCCAATCACTACTTCTGTCAAGGCAATTACAGGAGTTATTTCCAGTTTCTGGAGTGATTGGGAACAAGGGTGGCACCACGGTCAACCGTCCCTTTGGGCCTATTCCTCTCTTTAGGGGAGTAGGCTCAAGCGGACGGTTTTTTTGTGCAATTTAAAGAAGGGGAAAACCTATGAAAAAGCTCTGGCAGAAAAATAATAATTTACTTTCGAGCGTTGAAGCCTTTGAAACCACGGCTGATCTGGTCGTGGACCAAAAGCTGATAAAGAGCGACGTGCTTGGATCACTCGGCCACGGGCTAATGCTCGTCAAGATAGGAATAATTACCCAATCTGAGTATAAAAAAGTTGCGTCAGGATTGCGCCAGATTATTGTGGAAGCTCAAAATGGGAAATTTACGCTCAAGCTCGGAGATGAAGACGTGCACACAAAGATAGAACAGTACTTGACCCACCATTGCGGAGCGGTGGGTAAGAAAATTCATACCGGAAGATCAAGAAATGATCAGGTACTGACGGCAATCCGGTTGTACACGAAAGAACAGTTATTGCAGGTTGGACTTGAGTTGGTGCAACTGGCCAAATTATTCATAGATTTCGCTGAAGCACATGAGTTTATACACATGCCCGGATATACGCACATGCAAAAAGCCATGCCCGCAAGTGTCGGTATGTGGGCGGGCGCATTCGCTGAAAGTTTACTTGACGATTTACAAATACTGAAAACCGCCTACGAATTGAATGACCAGTCGCCGCTTGGATCTGGAGCCGGATACGGGGTGCCATTGACGCTTGATCGCAAGTTGACCGCGCAGCTTTTAGGATTTAAAAAAATCCAGAATAATTCTTTGTATTGTCAAAACAGTCGGGGCAAGATTGAGGTGAACGTCGTCAATGCCCTGATTTCAATACTGGCAACAGTCAACCGTTTTGCCAGCGATTGCATGCTGTTCACCACTGCTGAATTTGGATTTTTTACCGCCAGCGACCAAGTAACCACCGGCAGCAGTATTATGCCGCAGAAGAAAAATGTTGATCTGGCTGAACTCATCCGCAGTAAAGTGCATCTGGTAGCAGGAAATTATGTCAGCCTGCTGGGAGTATCAACTAACCTGGTCTCCGGTTATAACCGTGATCTACAAGATAGTAAAAAGTTATTGATTGATAGTTTAAATACTACTTATCAGGTAATCGGTGCAACGCAACTATTGCTTACCCATATAGCGCCGCAAAAAAACAAACTGGCCACGGCTATGACCAAAGAGCTTTTTGCCACGCACCTGGCTATTGACCAGGTACAAAAAGGAATTCCATTTCGCGACGCCTATAAACAGGTAGCCGCCAATTTAAGCGCAGTTCCTGAGCCCGACGAAACTACGATCGCTACCTTACTTCGTAAATCAAATCATGCAGGCGGCACCGGGAATTTACAGTTAGACAAGGTTAAACGATTGCTTACACGAATCCGTCGATACTGGCAGCAAGAGCAAAACGCGTGGTTGCGGGTAACCGCCAATTTATTAACCCAGATAAACTAATTAAAACATATGAAAAATGCAACAAACTATATAAAAGTATCTAAATACGAAGCCAAAAAAGGCCAGGTTAAAAAAGTCCTGCTGCTTTATTCCGGCGGGTTAGATACGAGTGTGATTCTTAAATGGCTGCAAGCAGAGTATCAAGTGGAAGTCACTACTGTAACATTTGATATTGGTCAACAGAAAGATGATCTGGAGTCAATTCGCAAGAAGGCTCTAAAATTTGGCGCAGCTGGCGCAATTGTTTCGGACATTAAAGAAGAATTTGCAAATGAGTATTTAGCCTTGGGAATAAAAGCCAATGCGCACTATCAGGGGGATTACCATTTATCAACCCCGATGGGGAGAGCGGTATGTGCCAAAAAAGCCGTTGAAGTGGCGCATGAGCTGAGCATAAACTGTATTGCCCATGGTTGTACCGGTAAGGGAAATGACCAGGTGCGTTTTGACGGCTATATCCTGACGCATGATCCCAAGATGCAGATTATCGCGCCGGTCAGAGAGTGGGATATG
>Ga0209542_10006592_pt1 | contig 22531 bp, 18 predicted proteins | sample RifCSPhighO2_01_FD_184028 | JGI IMG/M metagenome (GOLD analysis project Ga0209542, IMG submission 184028) | Soil microbial communities from Rifle, Colorado - Rifle CSP2_plank highO2_0.1 (SPAdes) (version 2) | ecosystem: Environmental > Terrestrial > Deep subsurface > Rock core/Sediment ... | reverse complement strand
CGGATTTCCGGCGTGGGGGGAGACAATATGGTACACGCACGTCATCCCGGCCGAGGTGGTCCCTGCTACATGATGTGGAATTTCTTTCCCGCCTTGCCAAAAGCCGAAAGGCACTGCTCCACCTGCGCCGTGGTGTGCGCAGCGCTCAGCTGGACGCGGATTCGCGCCTGGCCGCGCGGAACGACGGGATACGAGAACGCGACGACATAAATGCCTTCTTTGAGCAGCTCCTCCGCCATCTGTCGGGCCTGTAGCTCCTCGCCAAGCATGACGGGCGCGATGGGATGCTCCCCGCCCTTGAGGGTGAAGCCGAGCTGCTCCATCCCCTTGCGGAAGCGCCGCGTGTTGTCCATCAGGCGCTTCCTCAGCTTCGCGCCCTTCTCCACCAGTTCCAGTGCCTTGAGCGACGCTGCCACGATGGGAGGCGCGAGAGAGTTCGAGAAGAGGTACGGCCGCGACTTCTGGCGCAGCAGCGCCGCGACATCCCGCTCGGCGGCGATGAAGCCCCCGGACGCCCCGCCGAGCGCCTTGCCCAAAGTTGAAGTCAGTAGCTCCGCCTTCACGCGATGGAGCGCCGGCGTTCCTCTGCCTTCAGGACCGAAGAAGCCGGTCGCGTGACTGTCATCGATGAGCAGCACGGCGTTGTGCTCGTCCGCAAGCTCCCTGATCTCCTTCAGCGGAGCGATGTCCGCATCCATGCTGAACACCCCGTCGGTCGCGATGAGGATATTCTGTGCGCTCTTCGCTTCCCGCAGCTTCTTCGCGAGGTCAGCCATGTCCAGGTGCTCGTAGACGAAGCGTTGCGCCTTGCACAGCCGGATGCCGTCGATGATGCTCGCGTGGTTGAGCTTATCGCTGATGACCGCATCGCTCTCCCCCAGCAGCGCCTCGAAGACTCCCGCGTTCGCATCGAAGCACGAGCTGTGCAGCACCGCGTCGTCCATGGAGAGAAAAGCGGCGATTTTGCGCTCCAGCTCCCGGTGCGGCTCCTGGGTGCCGCAGATGAAGCGGACCGAGGCCATGCCGTACCCCCAGCGCTCCAGGCCTCGTCTTGCGGCCCGGACAATCGCAAGATGTCCCGCGAGCCCCAGGTAGTTGTTCGCGCAGAAGTTGAGCACTTCACGGCCGCGGACGCGGATGACGGGCTGCTGGCCGCCCTGAAGCTCACGCTCCTCTTTCAGAAGACCCTGCTCGCGGATTGAGGCGAGCGTCTCCGCGGACCTCCTCGCGAACTCAGCCACGCAGCAGCACCTTCCCGCAGTCTCCGCTGTTCATGAGCGCGAACGCCTTGTCGTACTCCGCAAAGGCGAAGCGGTGCGTCGCCAGCGGTTGCACGTCGAGACCGGCATCGAGCAGCTGCGTCATGGTCTCCCAGGTCTCCCACATCCGCCTGCCGGTGATGCCGTAGAGCCGCGCTCCCTTGAAGATGATGCCGTCGGCGAGGTCTATCCGCACGCTGGAGTCCGGGATGCCAAAGAAGCACAGCCTGCCCGCGCGCCGGAGCGAACGGAGCGCAGCATCGATAGCAGGCTGCTTCCCCGAGACCTCGAGACTGACATCGGCGCCGAGTCCGTCCGTCTCGCGGAGGATGCGCGGCACGGGGTCTTCCTTGAGGGTATCTATGACTATGTTGGCTCCCGCTTTCTTCGCGAGTTTCCTGCGATAGGCATTAGGCTCTGCTGCGATGATGAGGGAAGCGCCGCTCTGCTTCGCGACCGCGATGGAGAACAGGCCCACCGGACCGCAGCCGAAGACCGCGACACTCCGCTGCTGCACAGGCTCCACGAGGGTGAGGTACACCGCGTTGCCCAGGGGCTCCAGGAGCGAGGCGAGATCCGCAGGCAGGGATTCCGGCACCGGCCTCGCGCAGAGTGCCGGCACCGCAGTGTAGTCAGCGAATCCACCATCAGCGTCAACGCCGTAGATGCGCATGTGATGGCAGAGGTGCATGTTTCCCTCGCGGCATACCGCGCACGTCTGGTCGGGAAAATGGCTCTCCACCGCGACGAACTCACCGATGCGATGCGCATCAGCAGCGCGGCCGACGGACACAATCTCCCCTGCGACCTCGTGGCCGACGATGCGCGGAAGCCTGAGCCGCGCGGACGCCCAGGTGTCCCAGGAGTAGATGTGCAGGTCCGTGCCGCAGATGGAGTTCGCGCAGACTTTGATGACCACATCATCCTTCGCGGGCTTCGGCTGAGGGACCTCAGCAAGCTCCAGCCCCTGCACGGGCTCCTTTTTCACGAGGGCGAGCATCCTCAGCCGTGCGGAGCGAGGACAACCTTGAGGCTCTCCTTCGGCTCCGCAGTGAGGAGGAAGCCCTCCTGGGCCTTCTCCAGAGGAAGGCGATGGGTGATCATCTCCCGCACGCTGATGCGTCCGGAGCGGAGCAGCCCGATGGCTTCTGCGAGGTCGCGCGGCGCCGCGGCGTAGCTGCACACCACCCTCACCTGGTTGCGCCAGAAGGCATTGAGCGGAAGCTCAACGTGGTCCTCGGGCTTCGGGACCGCGAAGATAAGGATGGTCCCTCCGCGCTCCACTGAGCGGAAAGACTGCTCCACCGCGGGAAGCGCCCCGGTGCACAGCACCACATGGTCCGCGAGGCGCCCCTCGTTGTGCGACCTCAGGAGGGCTGGCACATCCCCTCTCGCGTCGATGACCGCATCAGCGCCGTAGCGCTTCGCCGCCTGCAGCCGGTAGTCGTTGATATCCGATGCGATGACGCGGGCTCCGAGCGACTTCGCGAGAGCGATGTGCAGCAGTCCCGCAAGACCGCTCCCCATGACAAGCACGCTCTCGCCCGGCATGATGCCTGCGGCGCGCTGCCCGCGCAGGGTACAACCCAGCGGCTCGATGAACACCCCCTCGTCGAAGCTCATCTCCTGGGGAAGAATGAAGGTGCCACGGTCCACATTGATGGCCGGCACCCGCACGTACTCCGCGAACCCCCCGGGAAAGAAGTTCGTGCTGTGCAGCGTCTCGCAGGCGGTGTGCTTGCCCGCGAGGCAGTAGCGGCAGGTGTTGCACGGCACATGGTGCGTCACGAAGACCCGCTGTCCTGCCGCAAAGCGGGACACATTGCGGCCCACCTGTTCCACAATCCCTGCGACCTCGTGCCCGAGGACTTTCGGAGCAGACTTGACGCGGTACCACTCCATCACGTCGGAACCGCAGATGCCGCTCGACATCACCTTGAGGAGCAGCTCGTCATCCCCTATGGCGGGAACAGGGAGCTGCTCGACGCGGACGTCGCTGTTCCGATAATACATCGCCACCCGCATCTCAGCGCGCGGGGACTTTCCGCTTGTAGAGGTCATAGGCGCTGTCCACGCTCGCGTTCTCGTGCACGATGGCGCGCACCGCGCGGATCATCCCTGTGGGATTGTCGCTCTGGAAGATGTTCCTGCCCATATCAACGCCTATTGCGCCGCTCTCGATGGCATTCCTGGCGAGCTGGAGCGCCTCCCGCTCCGGCACCTTCTTGCCGCCGGCGATGATGAGCGGCACGGGCGTCGCCTCCACGACCTTCTCGAAGCCCTCGCAGTGGTACGTCTTGACGACGTGAGCACCCTGCTCCGCAGCCATCCTGCAGCACAGGCCTAGATAACGGGCGTCGCGGGCCATGTCCTTTCCGACCGCAGTCACTGCGAGGACGGGAAGGCCGTAGCGCTCCGCCTCATTGACGAGCTTGCCGAGATTCGCAATGGTCCGGCTCTCATGAGCGGAACCGACGAAGATGCTCATCGTCACCGCAGAAGCGTTGAGACGTACCGCTTCCTCCACGCTGGTGGTGATGTACTCGTCAGAGAGGTCCTCTTTCAGCACACTCGGGCCTCCGGAGACACGGAGCACGATGGGCGGAGCGCTCTCGGGAAGGACGCTGGTGCGCAGCGCCCCGCGGGTGAGCATGAGCGCATCCGCATGGGGCAGCAGCGGCGGCAGTGCCTTGCCCAGGTTCTCGAGGCCTGAGGTCGGCCCGAGGAAGTAGCCGTGGTCCACCGCGAGCATGACGCAGCGGCCGTTGCGGATGATGCGCGAAAGTCTGTTCTTGACACCCCAGGACATGGGAATCACCCCGGACGGCAAGGCCTGCCGCCGTTTATAAGAATTGTGCCATAACCCTTAAAAAGCGCCCAGGTGTCCTGGCGGACACAGGCATCTCACGGCATATTCCGCCGTGGAGTGGGACCGCAGGTCCCACACAGCAAACATGTCAACTGGGTTTGCAGTTGCCGGGGTCGCATAGCCTGGCCATTGCGGAGGGTTGCTAACCCTCTGTTCGAAAGGACACATGGGTTCGAATCCCATCCCCGGCGTTCAAGCGTACGACAATCATGAAGAATGCCCTCATCGTGCACGGAACGGGAGGCAGCTCGAGGAGCAACTGGTTTCCCTGGCTCAAGGCGGAGCTGGAAGAGCGCGGCTGGCGCGTGTGGGTTCCGGACCTCCCTCAGGCCGACCGGCCTGATGTGGAGCTCTACAACCAGTTCATCCTGGGCACGGACTGGCACTTCGACAAGGAGTCCGTGCTCATCGGCCATTCTTCCGGAGCGGTGGCGATTCTCGGCCTGCTCCCTCGCCTTCGCGTCAGGGTGGATACCTGCATCCTGGTGGGTGCTTTCAAGGACGATCTCGGCTGGGCGAACCTCGGTGGGCTTTTCAGGAACCCCCTGGATTTCGCAAGCAGTCGGGGGCATGCGAGGCGCTTCGTCCTTGTCCACTCAGACAATGACCCCTACTGTCCGCTCGAGCACGCTGAATATCTTGCGGAGCGGCTAGGCGGAAAACTCATCGTGAAGAAGGGGGAAGGGCATTTCAACATGGAGGCAGGGCCGCAGTACAGAAAATTCCCGCTTCTTCTGGAGATTCTCGAAGCACGGTAGCAGGCAAGGCTTTTTATACCGGGCACTCATGGGAGCATTCAGCATGACCCGGGGGGCCAAGTCAGTCCTGCAGACGGTCCTTGTCGGCATGCTGGCAGTGGCCATCTTTGCCTGGCTGCTTTCGCTCGTGGGGGCAGTCCCGAACGTGGGATTCTCCAATCTCACCCCCGCGGGCCCCACGGCCAACATCGGCGCGAACGGCTCCATCCTCCTCAATGTCACGAACGGCGACAACGTCTCCCGCATCTACAACTTCTCGGTTGAGCTGCCGCCCAACACCACCGCGTGGCTGAATGGCAGCGCGGCTCTCTCCTTGGTCAGTATCTCGGCTGGTGGAGGCACCACCCTGAACCTCACGATGATGGGCAACACGACCGGCGTCTACTTCTTCAACGTCACCGCAACTCGGGCCGACAACGGCTCCGAGGTGAAAAGCTCCGCTCTGGACCTGATGCTCAACCTGACTGTTGTCGACTTTGATGTGGACAACGATGGGTACAACAGCACGGCCTATGGAGGCACGGACTGCAACGACACCCGCTCCAATATCTACCCCAACGCGACCGAGTACTGCAACAGCGTGGATGACGACTGCGACAACCAGACAGACGAGGCAGACGCGGCGAACCAGACGACGTGGTACTATGACGGCGATGCGGACAATTACGGCACGTCGTCGACCACCCAGTCCGCCTGCTCCGCGCCTGTCAACTACGTCGCCAGCAGCACGGACTGCAATGACGCCAACGCAAACATCAATCCAGGCGAGGTGGAGGTCTGCAACGCGGTGGACGACAACTGCAACGGCGAGAACAATGAGAGCTATGTCTGCGGTAACTATCCCAATCTCACCATCTTCAAGACTGCCTTGAACTCTTCCGCAGTTATTCTGGGGTCCGTCTTGGTGTACCAATTGAACATCACCAACCATGCCGCGGTGAACCTCACGACCGTCTGGGTCAACGATTCCTTCAATGCCAGCCGGCTCGGCTACAATGCCTCATCGGTGGCGGCGAATTCGACGGGCACAGGCTGGATTTTCTGGAGCAACGTCACCGGCACGATACTGCAGCCCAACCAGTCCTTCCTCCTCTATGTCAATTTCACGACGCTCGCCATAGGCTCCGTCAACAACAGCGCCATCGCGAACGGCACGGGAGGAGGGCAGAGCTACGCCTGGAGCGGGTCTGTCCTGGTCACGGTCGCAGACACCCAGGCGCCCTCGGTGCTGTTCGAGCCAGGCACGATGTCGAACGCGACCAATACCACAGGAAACCTCACCGTGAACGTCAGCGCCTCGGACGCAGGAGGAGTCGCGAGCATCGTCATCTACGTGAATGGCGCGCCGAACCGGACCTGCTCTGCGTCTCCCTGCTACCTCTCCCGCGCGCTGCCGAACGGCACCTACGCCTTCTACGCCCGGGCGAATGACTCATCAGGCAACAGCAACGTGACCGAGACCAGGACCGTGCTCATCATCGACAACCAGGCCCCAACGATACAGTACGAGCCCGATACCCTTGCGGACGCCTCAAACACGACGGGGAACCTGACCGTGAACGTGAGCGCCAGCGACAACATCGGTCTCGTCAACATCACGCTCTACGTGAACGGCGCACCCAACACCTCGTGCACGGCCTCTCCCTGCTCCCTGTCCTGGGCTGTGCCGACAGGCACCTATCTCTTCTACGGCGAGGCAGTGGACACCTCGGGCAACCGCAACAGCACGGCATCCCGGAACGTCACCATCACGGACAGCCAGGCCCCCAGCATCGCGTACGGAGGGGGCACGCTCGCGAACGGCACCGCCACGAGTGGCAATCTCACCATCAGCGCGACCGCATCTGACAATGTCGCCGTGGCAAGCATCGTCATCTATGTGAACGGCGCTGCGAACACGAGCTGCGCTGCCACGTCCTGCTCCCTTTCGACGCTGCCCCCTGACGGGACGTACACCTTCTTCGCGCGCGCGAACGACTCTTCAGGAAACACGAACGCGACTGCGAACCGGACGGTCACTCTCGACAACACCCTGTGGTTCAGGAACCTCACGAACGCAACCCTCACGGCCGACCTCGGCGCGAATGCCTCGATGCTGCTCAACTTCACGAACAGGGCGAGCGGGACCGGAACCTACAACTTCACCCTGGAGATCCCCCCGAACGCTTCCGCCCTGCTGAACGGAAGCGCCAGCCTTGGCAATCTCACTCTTGCGGCTGCAGCGAGTACCAAGATAAACCTCACCGTGAGGAGCAATGCCACTGGAAACTACTCTTTCCGGGTCATCGTGACACGGACCAATGACTCTTCCGTCATCGTGAACTCAAGCGAGGACCTGAACATCACCCTACGCGCGAGAGAATTTGATGTGGACGGCGACGGCTACAACAACACCGCATATGGCGGCACGGACTGTGACGACACCCGGGCGAACATCTACCCCAACGCGACCGAGTACTGCAACTTCGTCGATGATGACTGCGATGGCGAAACGGACGAGGCGAGCGCGGCTAACACCTCGACATGGTACCGGGACGCCGATTCTGATGCGTACGGCGTTTCGAGTGACTCGCAGGTTGCCTGCCCGACGCCATCCGGCTATGTCGCCAGCAGCACTGACTGCGATGACTCCGACCTGAGCGTCAATCCCGCTGCGACCGAGGTCTGCAACTACGTCGACGACAACTGCGACGGCCAGACGGACGTGGGATGCTATCTCAACGTCTCGGTGAGCAAGGTGGCGCTGAACAGCTCGGCGCCGAACGGCAGCGTGGCGCTCTTCAGGGTGAACATCACCAACATAGGGGCCCTCAACTTCACCCTCATCGAGGCGAATGACACATTCAATGCGAGCCAGCTCCGCTACAATGCCTCATCGGTCACGCCGAATTCGACAGGCGACGGCTGGGTCTCCTGGTACAACGTCACCCAGGGCGTCCTCGTTCCCAACGCGAGCTTCCTCTTCAACATCAGCCTGACAGCCCTCAGCGAGGGTATCGCCAACAACACCATCCGCGTGAATGTCACCCGTTCGGATGGCAGCACCCCCTCGGCGAGAGGCTCCGCGCTGCTGACCATGACCGACGGCTCGGCGCCTGTGGCGCTCTCCCACTCCCCGACGGGAACGGTGACCAGCAGCACCTCCACGCTGACTGTGACCACCGATGAGAACGCGACGTGCTCGTACTCCCTCAGCGGCGGGGTGGCATTCGAGAGCATGACCCTCACTCTCTCCGGGAATAGCACCTCGCACAGCGTTTCCCTCTCCGGACTGACGGACGGCGCGAAGCACTACTACGTCCGGTGCAACAACACCGCTGGAGTTGTCTCCGCATCAGACTATGACGCAGGTTTCACGGTCAGCATCGCCACTGGTGGCTCCGGAGGGGGAGGCGGCGGGAGCGTGACCCCTACGGAGAGCGAGGAGAGATTGTCGGTCATCACCGACGTCCAACCAGGGGAAACCTACACGCTCCAGATGGAGGTGGCGGGCGTCACCGAGGTAAGCGTTGTCACCAGCGAGGAAGTGGAGATGCTGGAGGTTGAGGTCAGGCAACTCGACCATGAGGCGCTCGTGCGGGAGATTTCCTGGCCATCGGAGACCTGGTCTGTTCCTTTCCCTGATGTCCCCCCGATGGAGCCTTACGGTCCGGGAGCATCCGCCCTGGAGCCGGAAGGCGTCTGCCCGGATGGGACGCTTCCCCTTGACAACGGCTGCCCTGAGGTGGCTCTGGACGAGATTGCGGAGAATGCCACGCATGACGTATCCAGAGTCTGCCCGGACGGAGCAGCTCCCCTGCTGCGGTGCGCAAATGGCCTGCCAGTCAATAGTATCTGCATGAACGGCCTCCCTGCGAACGGTTGGTGCGCGAACGGCCCGCCAGTCAACGGAATCTGCATGAACGGTCTTCCCGCGAACGGCTGGTGCGCGAACGGCTTGCCGCGGAATGGCTGGTGCGAGAACGGCCTGCCTGCTTTGGCGGTCTGCACCGAAGGAAACTCATCCGTGCAGGCGCCAAACCTTTCCATCGCATTGAGCAACGAAAGCTGCGAGCTTCCCTATCGCGGCTGTGTCCAGCGTCTTTCACGCAATCCCCTCTGCGCCAATCTCCTCTCGTCCAATCTACAGTGCCAGAACCTCTTCAGCCTGAATCTGGCGTGTGACAATCTGGTGAGCGCGAATCTTGCGTGCATGAACCTTGTCGCCGCGAACGGCCTCTGCCTGCAGGAGCTGAACCGTGAGCCCGCGTGCGGAGGCGCGCAGAGCGAGACTGCGGTGAACGGCTCGCTCATCCTCCTCGCGCCGAACGCGACCCCGGTTGCGCTGCGGTGCCCCTCCAACGCGCCTAGCAATGCCCTGGGGAACGCGCCAGGCAATGCTCCAGGGAATGCGCCTAGTAACGCAGCTCCCGATGCCAGTCTACAGGCGGGGGTGCAGGCAGGCGTGGAGTCTGGTGTACAGGCGGGCCTTCAATCCGGCGTGCAGTCTGGCTTACAGGCTGGACTCCAATCAGGCCTACAAGCAGGTTTGCAGGCAGGCCTCCAGGCTGGGTTGCAGAGTGGTCTGCAGGCAGGGATACGAATGAGTGCTACATGCTGGAGCGGCACAGCGCCGCATCTCTTCTGCGAGGATGGAAGCGAATACGATGAAGGCTGTCCGGAAGCAATGGCCCCGCTCGGCTGGTGCGAGGACGGGAAGCCCCCACGCGTCTGGTGCGGCAGCGGCATCCCCAACGCGGAGCAGCTCCCCGAACTTGAGCTGGAGAAGTACTGCAGACAGGGGGCATGCCTCATCATGAAATCCGTCACCAACAGGGCGGGCTTGTCCATCTCTCCCTATACCGTATCCATGACGCCGAACATCTACCGGTCGTTTGAGATGGAGCTGAAGGGCTCTCCTCTTGCGCAGGCGACCCTCTCATTTGCTGTTGAGAAGTCCTGGCTTGATGAGCAGGGCATCAATGAGAGTTCCATCACCCTCCTCCACCAAAAGACGAGCTGGGAAGCATTGCCCGCGGAAGCGGCTGGCAGCAACAGCACACATTACATGTATCGTGTGACGGTGAGCAACTTCAGCGTCTTCGCGATTGCGGTCAGGCCGCAGCGGAGCGAACCCACGAGGATACGTTTCCTTCCCGCTGAGAGTCCCCCTCCGGAGGCCAGCGAGATTCCAGCCACGCAAGAGTCGCCAGGACGGCCTGCTTGGAGGACTGCCATCGCGCTGCTCGCAGCCACCATCATCCTTGGCGGCGCCGCGCTCGGCCTTCTCCGCAGACGCCCAAATGCTTAAATAATCTGCCGCGTGGTTCCCTCCCATGAAGCGCCTCCTGGTCCTGCTGCTCTTCCTGGCCCTTCTCCCCACGGGGACGTCCCAGGAATCCCTCGACGAACTCTTCTCGGCCTCGCTGCTGCAGATGGACCTCACCATGACCGGCACCCTCGATGTGATTCCCGAGAGCGGCAACGCTGCGGTCAGCGACCTGGTCGCGAACTTCAGCTACGTCCCCCAGGAGAGCGAGCAGCAGTCGGTCAGGAACCTTCTCTTCACACCCGGCGGAGAGAGCCACGAGAGCTACGTGGTGTTCCGCTGGGGCTCTCCCCCCTCGAGGGTGCAGTACACCGTGAGCGCCAACATCCAGACAACGGACCACCTCCCCACCATCAAGAGTCACATCCCGTTCCCTGTCTTCTCCGTCCCGGAGGACATCGAGCCCTACACCATGCCCTCGCAGATGATAGATTCCGACAGCCCTGATGTCCAGGCGCTCGCCCAGCAGCTGGCCGAAGGCGAAACGGAGCTGTACTCCCTCGTCTTCAGGGTCGCATCGTGGGTCGAACACAACATCGAGTACGACCTCAACACCCTCACCGCTGATGTCACCCAGAACGCAACCTGGGTGCTCGAGACCCGGGAGGGGGTGTGCGACGAGATAACAACCCTCTTCATCGCCCTGCTCCGAGCCCTGAACGTACCCGCGCGGTTCGTCAGCGGGGTTGCGTACACCAACTTCCAGGAGAAGGACGACTGGGGGCCGCACGGCTGGGCAGAGGTGTGGTTCCCCGAGGTAGGATGGGTGCCCTTTGACGTCACCTACAAGGAGTTCGGCTACCTCGACCCCACACACATCAAGCTCAAGGACAGCATCGATTCCGGCGAGCCGACAGTGCAGTACCAGTGGAGCGCCGTGAGCGCGAGAGTCGAGGGCCGTGAGCTTGATTCGCGCACCACCCTGCGACTCAAGGGGCTGAAGGGAAACCCGAAGGTAAGCCTCCTGGTGAAGCCTTTCCGGGGCGTCACGGGCTTCGGCTCCTGGAACCTCATCGAGGGCCGGGCCACCAGCCTACGGGACGTCCGTCTCGTGGCGGACATCCACCTCGTGCCGGTGCAGGGGATGAACGTCGAGCAGCCTCTCGTGCAGTACGTGCTGCTCGATCCCGGGGAGAGCAAGAGCGTGTATTGGCTGGTTCATCCCGCCGGCCAGAGGAGCGGCTACCGGTACACGTACCCTCTTGAGGTGTTCTCCTCCGGAGCGCAGGTGAAGAGTTCCTTCACTGCTGGAGAGAACAGTCCCGTCGCCTCCCGACAGGAGTTCGCCACCATCATGGAGGCGCTCCTCGCGTCCGATGAGAAGAGCCTTGTGCAGGACCTCAGGCTGGAATGCTCGAATGCAACGAGGCTTCACCTCGACGAATCGCCGGAACTGGTCTGCCTGGTGCAGAACACTGGCAGCACGGCGCTCAGATCCCTCCGCGGATGCATCGCGGAGCAGTGCGAGAGCTTCGACCTGCCCATCGCCCAGACGCACACCATGCGCTATCCGCTCACCGCGCTCGGCGCGGGTCAGCACGCCCTCACCGCGAAGGTGACGCATTCCCTCATCTCACGGATTCGTGGGGTGGAGCTCGAGTTGCTCGACCACCCGAAGGTGAGCGTCACCGAGGTCTCTGCCCCGAACACGGTGGAATTCGGGGAGAATTTCACCCTGGGAGTGCTTCTCACCAAAAGCTCGTACCTCACGCCAGAGCAGGTACGGCTCTCCCTCCTTGACCAAACTGTGGCCGAAAGTCCTCTTCTCGAGGGGGAGCAGCGCCACATCATCACCGTAGACTCCAGCCTCCTCCGGGCCGGGAAGAACCGCATCGAGGTGGTGGTGAGCTACCAGGATGGGCGCGGCGGGACATTCGAGTCTCGGGGCGAGGCCAACCTCACGGTCATCAATGTGCCCCTGAGCAGCCGCACCACCTTCTTCCTGCAGGACTTCGCGGCCGCGATGCTGCGCACCCTGACAGCGCTCTTCTCATAGCGCATCATCTTCAGCATGCGTTTCCGCATCGCTGGCTTCGCTTTCAGGTAGTCGTGCCTCTCCACTATGGAGGCGAGCAGCTCAAGTTCCCTTTCTGGAAAATGCGCGGAAGACAGCCGCTCCTCGAGCGCTTGGACCCTCTCCTCCCATCGCCATACATGGGTGCAGCGATACGTTCCGGCTAGGATGTCCACGAGGTCATCGAGCCCTTCACACCCGCCACATCTATCGGCGCGGTACCGCGCCAGCGCCTGCCGATAGGGCATGCGATACCGCAGGCCAGCGATGTCCTCAGCGAGCAGGTCGTCGAGCACGTCGCCTCCAGACGATGAGCGCGGCGAGCGCTGCGACCGGCGCGGCCATCGCCATGCCAGGGCTGCGGCGCATCACCCTGACGTGGGCGTGAGCGGCGGTGCGCAGGGAGCTGCCATCCTGCATGGCAAACACCACGTCGTGACTGCCCCGCGGAGCCCGCACCTCTATCCGCACCCGTTCGCCCGGCAGCAGTGCCCCCTCCCGGGGAGTCGCATCTCCCGTGACCGTGAACAATTGGGGCTCGCTCCCGGGGTTCGCGAGAATGAACTCCGCCGCGTCTCCCTCGAGTACCCGCGCGCTGAGGGGAGAGAGCCCGATGCCGCTGCTCCCCGCCGCAAGGGGGACGCAGAGGACGAGCAGCAGCATCGCGGCTCTCATGAGCGCTCCGGGACCAGCAACACACTTCCCGCGTAGGTGCCAGCCGGGTAACCCCGGGCGCTAACCGTGAGATCGAGCGCAACCATTTCCGCGGGCAGCAGTGAGAGAGGGAGCAACCGCTCCTCCTCCAGGGTTCCAGAGAGCCCGGCGATGGTGAAGCCCACCGCGGACGGCGGGATGGAGCCTGCACCGCCCTCGAGCTGCGTCGCGCTGATGCGCAGGTCCAGCGGAATGTTCCCGCTGTTCCGCAGGGTCGGCCTCTCTGGCGTCGATAGGGACAGGTCCCCCAGTGCGGAGCCATTCAGCGCGCCCGCATCCACCTCCATCGCAAGCAACTCCAGGTACTCGAATGAAGCGGCAGCGATAGCAGTAAGGTTCGCAAGGCTGGTCGCCTCGACCTGCAGAGTGTAGTTCCCCGGGACCAGCCAGTGGGGAATCCCTATGATTCCCTCGTACTGCGTCCCGTTCCCGGTCAGCTCGGCCGAGATGTTGCCAAGGACTGCGCGAACCACCATGGCCCCGCTGATGTTGGCCCGCACCTGGAGAAGCGCGTTGCCCCCTGGCACCGGGGCGAGCTGAATACCTGCAGCAGAAAGGTCATCCGTGAGCAGCATAACGCTGCCTATCGCTGGGGCGTTTTCCTCAACGGTGATTTCCAGCAGGATGATATGTCCGGTTCCGGGGGCCGCGGACCAGAGCGGATAGCTCTCGAAGAAATCTGCCGCATTGTCATCAGTATCAGCAAAAGCGCGCCTCCGGAGACTCATGCCCGGAGCCGCGGCCGCAGCAGCCGTCCCCTCGTACATCTCGGCGTCCATGGGATTGCCCCATCCTGCTGCGTCCTCTCTGCCCAGGGGAGAATAGAGCGCCAGCCCGCTATTTGCATTTCCGAGCGTCATGGTCTCCTCGAAGTCCGCTGTCTGCCAGGTGAGGTTGTCGCGCAGCCTCGCCCAGCCGGCATCAGCTACAAGGTAAAAACCTCTCGGAGACAGCTCCGCTCCCGCGGGGAAGGCCACATCTCTCGCAGAGGCATCGGTCGCCAGCCACCATCCGGAGAGATTCACCGTCGTTCCAGCGCTGTTGTACAGCTCCACTGCCTCTCCTCCGGATTCTGTCCCGAGGGGGTCGTACAGAACCTGGGAGATCATCACCGCGCCCAGAGCTGAGGGCAGGAAGAGCAGGGCGCACAGCAGCAACGCGAGTTTCATGGGCATCACCTGATGCCCGGCCAGTCCCAGGCAACTTATGCGTTCCGGCCGGAATGCCGGAGAGGTTCCGCAGGGACTGCGAGAGACGCGGACTGCGCGGAACGCATCCGGCATGGAGACAGGAGAAACGGAGCGCTTACGCCCTTCCCGTGGATTCTCCCTTGCCTATTCCCGCACCGATGAGGTGAGCGACACGCAGGGGCTCCGGGATGTCCGAGCGCGTCGCAGTCATCCGAAGCATCCGTGCGGCCTCTTCCGGGGAGATGCTTGCCACCTGGAACAGGACTTTTCCATCGTTGTGGATGGTCCCCGCCTTGGCGAGCAGGGGGATGAGACGCTCCTTCCCAAGTTTTCGCAGGGCGCGATGCATCTTTCCCAGGTCCGGCTGGTCACGCATCACCGCGATGACTGGTATGCCTGACTTCTCAGCCAGCGCGGAGATGTCCACGATGTTGAACCCTCCCAGGGCGATGCCGTCGAGCATGATGGCCTGAAGCTGGCTCCGGAACCTGGAGCGGCTGACCATCCTCAGCAACGTCTCTGTCGCGTCATCGCCGTCCACGGTCACGGTGTCCGTGAGCACTCCCTCCAGCCAGAGGCCGCCTCGGAATACGCAGCCTATCACCAGGGTCTCGCGGTCAGAGAACTTGTCGAAACTGGCATCGTCGAAGCCTAGGATGCGTATTTCGCGCTTCATTGGCACAAGAGTGTTCCAGGCCGATTATAAGGTTGGGTAAAAAATATTTTTTAGTCTGGTAACAATTATTTTAGAAATGGTTATAAAGGAGGAAGAAGAACGGTCGCCATGTGCGGCATTATTGCATACCGTGGGAAACGCAGCGCAGGAGAGGTCCTGCTCCACGGCCTGCGGCAACTCGAGTACCGCGGGTACGACTCCTGGGGCATCGCGCTGAAGAATGGCCATGAGCTTGAGGTGGTGCGCCGCACCGGCAAGATAAGCGCTTCAGCGCCCAAGCTGGCACGCCACAAGGGACTACAGCTTGGTCTGGGACACACCCGCTGGGCCACTCACGGAGGGGTCACCGAGAGCAACTCGCATCCCCATAGGGACTGCTCCGGCAGCGTGGTGCTCGCCCACAACGGCATCGTGGAGAACTACCAGGAGCTCAAGCGCGGCTTGCAGGGACATCGTTTCTCTTCTGAGACTGATACTGAGGTCATCGCTCACCTGGTCGAGAAGGAACTTGCGGGAGGAGCGCCGCTGCGGGAGGCCTTCCGGAGCGCCTTCCTGAAGCTCGAGGGAAGGAACGCGGTGGTGCTGCTTTCCGGGGAGGAGCTGCTGGTCGCGAAGTCCGGCTCCCCCATGGTGCTCGGCCTCGGGGACGGGGAGAGCTTCGTGGCCTCCGACGTCCCGGCTTTCCTGCGCTACACCGACCGAGCGGTGTTCCTTGCTGACGGGGAGATGGCGGTCATCGGGGACGATGTCCGGCTCTACGACCTCCAGGGAACCCCGAAGCCGCTGAAGGAGGAGACCATCGAATGGAGTCCCGAGCAGGCGGAGAAGGGAGAGTATCCCCATTTCATGCTCAAGGAGATGATGGAGCAGCCGGAGGCGCTCCTTCGCGCGGGGAACCTCCCAAAAGAGGACCTGGCGGCCGCGGTGGCCATGGTCCGGAAGGCGAAACGCGTCTTCGCCATCGGATGCGGCACTGCCGCACAGGTGGCGAATCTCTCCACCTACCTCTTCTCCTGCATTGCGGAGATGCCCTCGCAGTTCGCCATCGGCTCAGAGTTCTCCCACCTGAAGCCTGCCATCAACCAAGACACCCTGGTCATCGCGGTGTCCCAGAGCGGGGAGACCGCCGACCTTCTGGAGGCGGTGGCTACGGCGAAGGAGCGGGGCGCGAAGGTCCTGGCGGTGCTCAACGTCAAGGGCAGCTCCCTCATGCGCGAGGCGCACCACACCCTGCTGGTCAACGCAGGGCCGGAGAAAGCCGTCGCAAGCACCAAGGCAACCACAGCGCAGATGGCGGTGCTCCTGCTGCTTGCCCATGCGGTGGCCGGCAGGGCCGATGAGGGGAAGCGGCTCATCGAGAGCGCTTCGAGAGCGGTCCGCGAGATGCTCTCCCGCTCGGAAGAGATGCGCGCCCTGGCCCAGCGTCTCCGGGACAGGCAGAATATTTATATCATCGGAAGGGGGATGAACTACCCTGTCGCCCGCGAGGGGGCAATCAAAATCCAGGAAGTCAGCACCCTGCACGCGGAGGGAATCGCAGGTGGGGAGCTGAAGCATTATGCCCTGGCCTTGGTGGAGAAGGGGACGCCGTGCATCGTCCTCGGCTCGGGGAAGGACATCCTGGGAAACGCCATGGAGATAAAGTCGAGAGGGGGAGACATCATCGGCCTCTCCCCGGAAAGGAGCGAGGTCTTCGACACCTGGATTCAGGTCCCTGACCTGGGCCCGGCGAGCGCCATTGTCCAGCTAGTCCCGCTGCAGCTCCTCGCGTACCACCTTGGCATCGCGCGCGGGATGGACCCGGACTACTGCAGGAATCTCGCGAAGTCGGTGACGGTGAAATGAGCGGGACTGTCATGGCCACGCTTTTCGGCACGGACGGCATCCGCGGTCCCGTGGGAACATACCCCATGACCGAACAGGGAATCCGTGATGTCGCGAATGCCATCGCCCGTTTCTTCCTCAAGCACCGCAACATCAGGCAGGTGCTCATCGCGCGCGACACTCGCGCATCGGGTGAGCTGTTCGAGCGCGCCGCTGGCGAAGGGGTCATCGCGGCAGGCTCAGACGCTGCAGTCGCGGGAGTGCTTCCCACTCCTGGAGCAGCTTACCTCTGCAGGCGGCACGGGACCGGAGGCATCGTCCTCTCCGCCTCCCACAATCCCGCGGGAGACAACGGCATCAAGGTCATCCTGGAGAACGGCCAGAAGGCCTCCTCCGCCGACGAGGCGCTCATCGAGCGCATGCTTGCGGACAGGGCGGAGTTCTCGGACTCCCTCATAGACGAGGACTTGCGGGGAACGGTCATCCATGCGGCCGCATGGACGGAGGAATATGCGGCATTTCTGGAGGAAAACTGCACCTCGGCGGCACGGGAGTGGCTTTCCTCGCATGCTGTCGTGCTCGACTGCGCGAACGGGGCCGCGTCGTCTCTCGGAGGAACGCTCCTTGCTCGGCTGGGCGCAAGGGCTGAGTTGCTCGGCGCTTCTCCCGACGGAAAGAACATCAACAGGGAGTGCGGAGCGACACATCCCGGGGCCATCGTGAAGGCGACCGTCGACCACAAGGCTGCCGCAGGCTTTGCGTTCGACGGGGACGCGGACCGGGTCATCGCGGTCGATGAGAACGGCGCACTGGTCGACGGGGACCGCATCATGCTCATCCTCGCGGGATATCTCAAGAGGCGCGGAAAGCTCCTCCGCGGCATCGTGGTGGCGACAGACTACAGCAACCTCGGCCTCAGGCAGGCGCTCTCCGCGCTGGGATGTTCCCTGGTCACGGTGCCGAACGGCGACCGTCACGTCGCGGAGAGGATGCGCGCTCTCGGCTGCGCCCTCGGGGGAGAGCAGAGCGGACACATCGTGCTCATGCCGGAGCACACCACGGGCGACGGCCTCCTCACCATGCTCATGCTGCTCAACGCGATGGCCGATTCCGGCAAGCCGCTTTCCGCGCTTCATGCCAGGTTCCATGAGGCACCACAGGTCCTGCTCAGCGTCGTCGTACGGGAGAAGAGGGAGCTTGCTTCCCTGGCCGGGGTACAGCGCGCGATGCGCGATGCCTGCGAGAAACTGCGCGAGAGCGGCCGCGTCGTGGTGCGCTACTCCGGCACCGAGATGGTCTGCAGGGTGATGGTCGAAGCGCCATCAAAGGGCGCAGCGGAGCGATGGGCACGCACCATCGCGGCCGAGGTCAGCCGCGAGGTAGGCAGATGACCGACGCGGTCATCCTCGCCGCGGGAAAGGCGGTGCGGTGCCATCCCCTGACCCTCACGAGGCCGAAGCCTCTCCTGGAGGTCGCGGGCATCCCGCTCATCGAGCACACCCTCGCTTCTCTTCCCAAGGAAGTGAGACGCGTAGTCATCGTGTTGGGACATAGGGGAGACGCCCTCAGGCAGCATCTCGGTCAACGCTTCGGGAGCATCGCGTTGGAGTATGTGGAGCAGAAGGAGCAGCTCGGGACCGCTGACGCGCTGGCGTGCGCCGAAGGCCATGTCAGGGGCAACTTCCTCGCCCTCAACGGGGACGACATCTACGACCCGCAAGACCTCCGCTCCCTCCTGACGGAGAAGCGCGCCCTGCTGGTTCGGGAGCATGAGCATCCCGAGCGTTTCGGTGTGGCAGCACTCAAGGGGAACAGGGTGGTCTCCCTGGACGAGAAGCCGGAGAAGCCGAAGAGCCGGCTGGTGAGCATCGGCGCGTACCTATTCTCCGAAGACATCTTCCCCCTGCTCAGGGCGGCGAAGCGTTCTCCCCGCGGAGAATACGAGCTGCCCGCAGCCATCAGCGAGTACTGCAGGACGCACGAGGTCAGGGCTGTCCGCGCGAAGGGCCGCTGGCTGCCAATCGCGTACCCTTGGGACATCCTTGATGCGAACGCCGCGGTTCTCGACGGGATGCCAGGACGCATCGAGGGCACGGTCGAGAAGGGAGCGACGGTGAAGGGCAAGCTCATCCTCGGGAAGGGCAGCGTCGTCAGGGCTGGAACGACGATAGAAGGCCCGGTCCGCATCGGGAAAGACTGCGTCATCGGCCCGAATGCCTACCTGCGCGACCATGTCACCCTCGGCGACGGATGCAAGGCGGGCGCGAGCGTCGAGCTGAAGAACACCGTGCTCTTCTCCGGAGCGAAGGTGCCGCATCTCTCCTACATCGGGGACAGCGTCATCGGCAGCAATGCGAATCTCGGAGCGGGCACCATCACCGCGAATCTCCGGCATGACGGCGCCGGAGTGAAGAGCAGCGTCTGCGGAGTCCTGGTGGACTCGGGAAGGCGGAAGCTGGGGGCCATCATCGGCGACAATGTCCACACGGGCATCAACACGAGCATCTATCCCGGAAGGAAAATCTGGCCCGGGAAGACGACGCTGCCCGGCGAGGTCGTGCGGAAGGACGTCGAGTCCTAGGCCGATGCCTTTCCCGGGGCATGCAGGAGCAGGTGGGCATGGAAGTCCTTGCGGAGGCCCTCCATTGCGACCTCCACGCGCTGCATCCCCCTATCCAGCTGGGCGAAGCCGGCTTTAAGGCCAGAGACGTCTCCCTTCAGCGAGAAGAGCTGGACTGTGAGGAACCCGATGCCTGCGAGGAGCAGCTGGTCTGTGGTGAGGCTCCCTCCGAAAAGGTGACGCAGCACCTCGTACACCAGGTAGAGCCAGTAGACTGCGATGAGTGCAAAGAAGATACCTCTCAGCGATTCCCTCAGGTCCATCAGCGCCACCACACCGACTTCAGGAACATGATGATGAAGAGGATGCCGAGGATGAGGAGCATCACTGCCTGCGGATTGAAGGAGAGGCTTCCGACCGTGACGCGCTCCGTCGATATCTCCATGGAGATTGCATAGAGATTCGTCTTAATATGCCCTTCGGCTACTTTGCCGCAAGCTTTCCGAGCTTCGCAGCGGCCTCCGCGAAGCGCTCCATCCCCTTCCGGATGTCGTCCTCTGAGCAGGCGTAGCTCAGCCTGATGTGGCCCTCGGCGCCGAACGCGCTTCCCGGAACGCAGGCGATGTTCGCTTCCTCCAGCAGGTGGGCGCAGAGCTCAGCGGAAGTCCGTACCTTCCCCTTGAGGAGACCTGAGACATCGGGGAAGCAGTAGAACGCGCCCTCGGGCGTGGGGCAGCGCACTCCGGGAATCCGGTCGAGCAGTCCGCTCATGACCTGGCGCCGCTGGTCGAACGCGCGGACCATCTCCTCGACGCACTCCTGGGGACCGGTCAGCGCGGCCAGCGCGGCCCGCTGCGCGATGCTCGTCGCGTTCGAAGTCATGTGGCTCTGCAGTCCGGCGACGGCATCAGCCACCACGCGGGGAGCGGCGCACCAGCCTATCCTCCAGCCGGTCATCGCATAGCGCTTGCTCACCGCATCGATCACCACCGTACGGTCCTGCATCCCGGGGAAGGAGGAGATGCTCGCGTGCTTCCCCGCGTAGACGAACGCCGAGTACACCTCATCCGAGATGACCCACAGGTCGCGCTGCACTGCCAGCTCGGCGATGGCGCCCAGCTCCTCGGGGCGATAGACCGCCCCCGTGGGGTTGCCTGGAGAGTTGACGATGAGGGCCCTGCTCTTCCGGGTGAGCGCGCGCTCCACCGCGTCTGCGGTGAGCTGGAACGAGCCATCAGTCCTCACCGCGTTGACCTTCGCGCCCGCGAGCCTGGCCATCTCCGGGAAACTCACCCAGTACGGCGCGGGGATAAGTATCTCGTCTCCCCTGCTCAGGATGGCCTGCATCACCTCGTAGAGGGCATGCTTGCCGCCGCACGTTACGATTATCTCCTCGAGTGAGCGGCCCATCCGCGTCGCGATTGCGGAGCGGAGCTCCGGGATGCCTGCTGCCGGAGTATAGCGCGTGAATCCCTGGTCAATCGCGGCCTTCGCAGCCGCGCACACATGCTCGGGAGTGGGGAAGTCAGGCTCCCCTACCGCGAATGAGATGACGTCCTTTCCCTGCTTGCGGAGCGCTGCGGCGCGGGCGTTGATTGCGAGAGTCTCGCTCGGAGCGAGCGCCCTGGCGCGAGGCGCGAGTTTCATGCGGCATCCCCCGGATGTCCCTGACGATGGACTCCACCGTGACTTTCGCGGTGTCCACTATAAGTAGTTTGTGCCCGCTGTCCTCCGCCTCCCGCGCGCATATCTCGAAAATCTCCGCGTCCAGGTTCTCCCTGACCTTTCTCGCGGAATATCCCCGGCGCTCCAGGCGTCGTTTGAGGACCGGCAGGGGACAGGTGCAGACGATGCAAAGAGCGACCAGCTTCGCAGAGATAAAATGGGAAAGGTGAGAGTCGACCACCACGTTCGTGTCCTCGACCAGGGGCACTACCTTGGAAGAGAGGCGCCGCTCGTCGACGATGAGGGTGTCACGCTCCGCATCTTTCCCCTCGTGCCAGCCTTTCTCTTCGATGAGCGCGTTGAGGTCGAGATAGCGGAAGCTCAGCGTCTTGGCGAGCGCCTTCGCGAGCCGGGTCTTTCCCGTGCCGGGCGTGCCGGTGACGCAGATGATACAGTTCCTAGGTGTTGGTGTCATTGATGAATCCGCTCACCTGGGCGGTGATTGCGGCGCTCGTCAGGGACTCGTTCTCCCAGACGTACAGCGCGGGAGGGATGCTGCTGATGTTCGTCCGGTTCTCACCGGACGTCTTGTACAGGAACAGCCAGCGCTGCGAGCCGTCAGCGGCAATGCGGTCGTAGATGTTGAAGGTCTGCGTCCCGTCAAGCGAGACAACGACCGCCTGCTGCTCCGTGCTGTTCGTGCCGCCGTTCGCGCTGCTCGCGGTCGAAGCGGCGATGCCCGCGTCGATGGCTGCGTCGCCGTCCCCTTCGGTGGCGCTCGTGCCCTGGCTTTCTTCAACGCCCACTGAGAGATTATTCATCGTCTGGTAGACGGTCATTTTCCGCACTGCGCTGTTCCAGATGTAGAAGTCATCCGCATAGGAGCACCACCGGTTGTTGACGATGCCTGCGGTGTCGCTCCAGACCCAGTAGTTCCTGGGGACATTGGTAGCGTTGCCAGCATCCTGGCTGGTTTCCGTAGCCTGGCTTGACGCACCGCCAGTGCCACCCGTGGCGTTGAACCACCGGGCCGTAGTTGTCCCATCGTAGTAGGTGTAGTTCATGTAGTAGAGATAGACCCCATTGATGAACTCGTCATATTCCGTCCCGCCATTGTACAAGGAGAAGGTGTACCAATCGTCTTCTCCCGGATCGGTGCTGAAGCGAGTGTGCGTGCCGGTTTGCTGGTGGTTCGCCTGATTCGCCTCGCCGCTGCCCGGGCTGGCCTCGAATACAGCGTGTAAGCCTGTGGCCTGCGGCGCAGACTCGACGCATGGGTCCATGACCGTCCTGTACATCACGGAGAGGTCGCTGCCGGTCAGCGTACTATTGATGCCCACTTTCGACAGGTTCAGATTGACGTAATATCGGTCCGCGTTCCCGGTGTAGTTGAACTGCATGACATTGTGGGTGGTGTTGTAGAAGAATCCCTGCGTGGTCCCGGAGTCCACACCAAAGACCCAGTTGTTGCCTGAGGGGTTGTTGAAGCCGTCGTAGTAGGAGAAGACCGTGGCATTCCTGCTCCCGTCGGGACAGCTTGTCGATGTGTAAATCGCGAGATTGCCCTCATCAGCGTCCGCGATGAACCGGACGGAATCGTTCGCGTAGCTGACGCCATTGTCATGGTACCACTCCCAGCTAAGTTCGGAGGCATCGTTCTGGATGACCCGCAGGCAGTTCCTGTTGCCGCTGAA
>Ga0209542_10006591_pt1 | contig 22532 bp, 36 predicted proteins | sample RifCSPhighO2_01_FD_184028 | JGI IMG/M metagenome (GOLD analysis project Ga0209542, IMG submission 184028) | Soil microbial communities from Rifle, Colorado - Rifle CSP2_plank highO2_0.1 (SPAdes) (version 2) | ecosystem: Environmental > Terrestrial > Deep subsurface > Rock core/Sediment ... | reverse complement strand
GATGTCGTAGAAAAATTCGTGAAGAGATGCGAAGAAAGCCTAAAGACAGGCAAGAAGATTAAAACTCATTTGAGAGACATGATAGTTGTTCCTAAAATTGTTGGAATGAATATTGGAATTCATAATGGAAAGAATTTTGAAGATATTTTAGTAACCCATGAAATGCTTGGGCATAGACTTGGAGAATTTGCGTTAACAAGAAAGAAAGTTGCACACGGGGAGGCCGGCTTGGGAGCTACAAAGAGCTCTGCTGCTGCTAAGAAATAAAAATGACTGAACAAAAAATGATTGAAGAGAAAAATAAAAATGAGAAGAAAGCTGAAGTGAAGCTAGTTGAAACTAAGAAAGAAGTTAAGGCTGAAGATGTTAAGAACGAAATTAAAGTTGAAAATAGTGCGGGCGAAGAAGTAAAAACCGAAGAGAAGAAGCCGGAAATTAAGAAAGATAAAGTTAGCAAAAAAGATGAGGCGTTTGCAAAGGGAGAGAATTTGCATGCATCAAAAAAACATTGTATGTATATTTGCAGTTTCATAAAGGGAAAGAAAATTGATGACGCAATTAAAGACCTTGAAGATGTTATGAAATTTAAGCAAGCGGTGCCTTTTAAGGGAGAGATTCCGCATAGAAAAGGGAAAGTTATGATGTCTGGAAGATATCCTGTAAAAGTTTCAGAAATAATTGTAAGCATGCTAAAGGGCCTGAAAGGAAATGTGATTGCTAACGGAATGGATTTGGAAAGAACAAGAATTAGCGAGGGGATTTCAAACTGGGCTTCAAGGCCGGCAAAAAGCGGCGGAAGAAGATTTAAGAGAACTCATGTTGTTTTAAAGGCAAGAGAGTTTGAAGAAAAGAAAACAAAAATGGGGGCAAAAAAATAAAATGGAAGAGAAAAAGTTTGTAAGATTCAAGAAAGAAGAGTTAGGAGTTAAAGAGTATGTAAAGGGTGTCCTTGGCAAAGGAAAGATTAGCGAGGTTTCAATTGAGTATACTCCTGTTGGAGAGAAGATTATTATTTCTACGAGCAGGCCAGGCTTAGTAATCGGAAGGGGGGGAGAAAGAATTGATGAATTAACGAAATATTTGAAAAAGAAATTCAGCCTTGACAATCCTCATATTGAAATTAGAGAGATTTATGACGTTAGGCTTGATGCACAGCTTGTTGCTGACGAAATAGGAATATTTCTTGAAAGAAATGGATCAATAAGATTTAAAATAATTGCATATAAGATGCTTCAGGAGATAATGGGCGCGGGAGCTTTAGGAGCAGAAATAGTTCTTTCAGGAAAACTGCCGAGTGAAAGAGCAAAGAGCTGGAGATTCAGCAATGGATATTTGAAAAAAACAGGAGAGCCTAGTAAAGTTGTTAATAGAGCGTTTTCACAGGCGATTACTCCTATGGGAGTTATTGGAATAAAAGTAAGCATACTTCCTAAAGATGCTCATATTCATGATAAGATTGTAATTGACGATTACGTTAAAGGAAAAATTAAAACTTTGGCTTTGGAAATTCCAAAGGAAGAAAAGAAAAAAGCTGTTAAAAAGAAAACTAAAAGTAAAAAGAAAGAAGACGGAGGAAAAGAATAATGACTAAAGTAAAACCGATAGACGCGTATCAAGTATCATCTCAAAAGACAGATGGAGATATAATTGTATATGAATTGAAAGGTAGAATGAGAGAAGGAAGGATAATAATGTATCCAATAATTGATAAAAAGCTGATGAGGCGGGAAATGTAAGATGGCACTATTAAAATATAAAGACGCTTTAAAGATGAATGATAAAGATAGAGATCAGAAGATGAAGGATTTGAAAATGGAATTAGTAAAGGCAAATGTCTCTGCAAATAAGGCCGGGGCGAAAACCAAAGAGATTAAAAGGGCTATTTCACGCCTATTAACAATCAGCAACTCCGCTAAGGAGGAGCTGAAAAAAACATAAATATGGACATAGATCCAAAAATTGGCCTACCAAATGAGGCCAGTGTGTTTGAAGAAATAGCTAAAGGCGAGCAGAAAATAAATGTGTCAACTACAGCCAAGAGATACGGAAAGCTTGTAACTCTTGTAAGCGGATTTGACAAGACGATAGACGTCAAGGGCGTTGCAAAAGCGCTTAAAGAAAAGCTCGCGTGCGGCGGCACCGTCAAGAACGGTGTGATTGAGCTGCAGGGAAACCACAAAAAGCAGATGGTTCAGACATTGAGCCAGCTTGGTTTCACTAGCGTGTCAGTCAACTAAGAGCACACAAGAGGCGAGGAGAAAATGGCAAAAGAAAAAGCTAAAACAGAAAAGAAACTATCGGAAAAATCCGAGAAAGTAATAGACAGAGCTGGAAGCATCGCAACAAGAGGAAGAACTTTCCAAGGGTATGTTACTAAGAAGTTTCCTAAAAGAGTTGTAATTGAATTTGAGAGGACTGTATATGCTAGAAAGTTTGAGAGATTTTACAAGAAGAAAACTAAACTACACGCAAGACTGCCTGATGCTATGGCTAATGAAATTAATGTGGGGGATTATATTAAAGTTGTGGAGTGCAGGCCGTTGAGCAAGATAATTCATTTTGTTGTGATTGAGAAGGTTAAGGATGCTGATATTAAGGGGGATAAAAAATGACACTTTTGCATGAAGATTATGAGCCAGAAATGAAAGAACTGTATGAAAGAGCTAAATGGTCTTGCGTCGCATTAACAGAATATCTTAGAGGAATTCCACTAGAAAGAAAACATATCAGACAGCTTAGAAAGACTCTATTAGTAATATTAAATGATTTTGTTTACAAAAGTAGTTCTAGAGTTGAGAGGGTCCTTGGCGAAAGAGACATATTGAATCTTGATTTATCCTACACAAAAAAATTAAGAACCGAATTTGCGGGTCGTTTAAGAATGGCCAGAAGGGTATATCAAGAACAAGTTCAAAAGCAAACAGCGGAGGCAGTATCATGAAAGCAATAGCGGCACATGCAACAAGAGGATTGCACATAGGCAGTTATGTAGTTGCCGCTGATAACAGCGGAGCTAGAATTGCCAAGATAGTTGGAGTAAAAAAGGGAAAGACTAAAAAGGGCAGGCAGCAGCCTGCAAAGATTTCTGATTGGGTTAAGGTATCTGTAAGAGAGGGAAAGCCGGAAATGAAGGGAGAGGTATTTGATGCGGTCGTGATAAGGCAGAAAAAACCTTACATGAGAAAGACTGGAGAGAGAGTTGGATTTGAAGATAATGCGGTTGCGTTATTGAAAGATGATAAAGGAAACCCGAAGGGGACTATAATTAAGGGGCCTGTTGCAAGAGAAGTTCAAGAAAGATGGAAAGAGGTTGCGAAGATCGCGCAGTTTGTACTATGATTAATTATCAAGAAGAGATTAGAGTAATAATAAGAAATGGAATGACTCCTAATGATTACGCAGCAAGCATAACTTCCGGAACAATAGATTGGGCTAGAGCAAGAGCGGCTACCGCTCGCGCAATAATCGCGCGATCAGATATGAATTATGATAACGCGCAAAAAGCTTTTGTAATGGTTGAAAAAGCTGAGAAAATATTACAGGATTTGGTTAAGAAAAAATTTGCACCAAGAGAATTCTATTCAAATATCAAAGATATAAGTAATATTGTTGAAGATTTAAGAAGTAAGTTGGCTGGGAAGCTGGAGGATACGAGATGAGAGAAGAAAATGTTGTAGCTATGGGAAGAGTTAATCGGGATGAACAAGTATCTGGAAGTGGAAATGGAGGAGATTATTATGGAAGAAAAGAAAGAACTGGCCCGGTTTTTGAAAAAAGTAAAAAGATTTATGATTCCAAAGCAGAATGTGAAGATAAAATACGGAACGCAAAAAGTGTTACCGGTATGTACCTAAAAAGAGAAATGAATTCTAGAAAAGAACCGAGGATGGCTTACCAAGGGGCTTTAGAAGCATATAAATCTCTATTAAGAGATTCTATGTATAAAAATAGAAAAAAACTTATGAGCGTATTTGAGAGGGACCTTAAGGGGGTTGAAAATGTGCTATATGAAGCTAATGCGATAAGATCAACTGACAGATATTTTCCTTGCGGACAAAATGCAGAGGAGAAAAAATAATGAAAAAGGAATTTAGCACGAGTTGGCTGGGAAGCAGGCAAGTAAGAAAACAAAGAAAGTATAGATATAATGCGCCGATGCATTTAAAGCATAAGTTTTTAAGCGCTCACCTATCCAAGGAATTAAAGGAAAAGTATGGCAAGAGAAGCATCCCATTAAGGAAGGGAGATGAAGTGCTTGTCATGCGCGGCTCGTTTGCAGACAAGAAAGGCAAAATCTCTTTGATTGATTTGACTAATAGCAGAGTTGCTATTGAAGCACTCCAGAGACAGAAAAGAGACGGAACAAAAGTTAATGCTTACTTTAGGCCAAGCGCGCTTAAGATATTAAATCTTAGCCTTGAAGATAAAGAAAGAATTTCTGCGTTGAACAGAAAGCAAGCGGCTAGTGGAAAAGCAAAAATTGCGGAGAAAAAATAAAATGCACCAAACAAGATCAGAGATTACGAAGAAAATCCCTATTGAAAGAAAGGGGACAAAGTATGTAGCTGTAGCTTCAAGTCATGTTGATAATTCAGTTCCTGTTGTTATTGCAATTAGAGACATGCTAAATCTGGCAAAAACTGCAAAAGAAGTTAATGAAATGATTAAAGCAAAGGTTTTGAAATTAAATGGAAAAATTGTTAAGGATTATCATGAAAGCATAAAGCTGTTTAACGTTTTAGATGCTGAAAAGAAATATAAGCTAACTATTTTGCCTACTGGAAAATTTGCACTTGAGGAAACAAAGGAAAAAAATGACAGGCTTTGCAAAGTTGTTAATAGAAGATTGCTTGGCAAGGGTGAAATACAATTGAATTTGCATGATGGAAGCAATTTAGTTTCAAAAGACAAGATAAATGTAGGTGATTCTTTGTATATTGACTTTTCAGGCAAAGTTAAAAAACATTTGAAATTAGAAAAAGGAGCGGATGCTTTTATTATTTCTGGAAGATATGTGGGCATGAGCGGAAAGGTTGAAAGCATTAATGGTAAAAAGGTTAAGATAAAATTCAAGGAGAGCTCTGCTGACCTGAATGAAAGCCAGGCGGTTGTAATATGAATATGAAAGCGGAAATGGCAGAGTCTAAAGTGAAAGATAATCCTATGAGAGAGGTAAAAATTGTAAAAGTTTTGCTAAGTGCGGGAGGCATTGACCAAGAACTTGCTAAATCAAAGAAACTTCTTGAGATGGTTTCTGGAATGAAAGCGCAGATAATCGCATCAAGAAAAAGAATTCCTGATTTTGGAGTAAGGCCGGGATTAGAAGTTGGAACAAGAATTACTCTTAGAGGAGACGCCGCGATAGATGTTCTAAAAAGGATTTTGGGAGCGATAGATAATAAGATACAAGAATCCAGCGTTGCAGATAACGGATTTTCTTTTGGAATAAAGGAATACATTGATATCCCTGGAATGGAGTATCAGAGAGACATAGGAATTAGAGGATTTAACATTACAGTTGTATTTGCAAGGCCCGGATTAAGGGTAAAGGAAAGAAAAATAAAAACAGGCAGCCTGGGCAATAAACAAAAAGTAAGAAAAGAAGAAGTAATCAAATTTATGGAGGATGCTTTTAAAACGCAGTTTATTTAACATGACGGCAAGTGACTGGAACAAATTAGTGAAGCAATTGAAGAGCAAGCCGGTAATACTTAGCAAGTTTATCAGATTTAACAAGCCTAAAGATAGAAAAATAGGAATAGCAAGTAAAAAATGTGAAAGATGCGGGAGGAATGGAGCGCATCTAAGCCAGTATAATCTAAATTTATGCAGACAGTGCTTCCGAGAAATAGCGGAGGATATCGGATTTCAAAAATATAGCTAGGAGAAAAAATGCGACAAGATGTTGTTTCGGACGGATTGAACCAGATGATGAATGCGAAGAAAGCAAGAAAAACTGAAGTAGTTTTGAAAAGACATTCAAAAATGCTTTTAGGAATCTTAGCTATTGCTAAAATAAAGGGATATGTAAGCAGTTACAAGGTTGAAGACAAAATGCTTAGAATTATTTTTGGAAAGCTCAACGACTGCAATGCGATAAAACCTAGATTTACCGTCGGAGTTACAGAAATTGAGAAGTATGTTAAGAGATTCTTGCCTGCAAGAGATATTGGAGTTTTGATTATATCGACAAGCAAGGGGCTGATGACAAATCAGGTAGCTTATGAGAAAAATTTAGGAGGCAGCCTAGTAGCTTATTTCTACTAGATTTAACATGAGACAAAAAATAAGCGAAAGCGTTGAAATTCCTGCTGAAGTTGAGTGCAGTTTTGAAAATAGAATTTTGAAATGCAAGAAAGGCGGAGTAGAAATATTAAAAGATATTAATTTGCCAAGCATGATCGTGAAAATTGATGGCGGAAAGATCAGCTTTACATCTGAAAAAGGAAATAAAAATGACAGAAAAATAATCGGATCATACTTAGCCCATGTTAAAAATATTTTCCATGGAATGGATGAAAAATATGGATTCAAAATGCAGGCATGTAACGTTCATTTTCCAATGACTTTAAAAATTGAGGGCAGCAAGCTATCAATAAGCAACTTCCTCGGTGAAAAAACAAAGAGATACGCGAAGATAACAAATGGAGTGGATGTTGTTATTAAAGGCCAGGATGTACTCGTCTCTTCTCACAATATTGAAAAGGCAGGAATAACTGCGGCGAACATAGAAAAAGCAACAAGAATTGTGAAAAAAGATAGGAGAGTTTTCCAAGACGGAATATTTATTGTTGAAAGAGGATGGGGAGTTGCAAAATGAAAGATAGAAGAATAGTTGTTTATGTTGAGGATGACCCTTCGGTAGCGGGAATGCTTTTAATTCAATTTGCAAAGCAGTTAGTAGATACAAGTGTGAGACACTTTACAAGTGCTGAAGCGGCTTTAGAATGTTTTAACAAAAAGACAGAGGTTGTAGTGACGGATAATACTCTTGTGGGAAAAATGACTGGTATTGAACTGGCTGAAGAGCTTAAAAAGAGGGCTTATGATGGAAGAATAATATATACTGGGGGCCAGAAAGTGCCTGACAATAAAATAAATTTATTTAATAGAATATTTATGAAACCTTACAATCTTATCTCTTTAATTTCTGAAATAAATGGATGCGAGATTGGGGCACAAAGATGAAAAGCAAGAGGCCTAGATTCTTGAGAACTGATTGGTGGAGAAGAGCAAGGTTAGGAAAAGGAAGGAAGAAACTTCAAAAATGGAGAAAGGCTAAGGGAGAGACAAATAAAATAAGACTTAAGAGATTTGGGTATCCAAGAAAACCTGGAGTAGGATACAAGACAAACAGGCAGGAATATGGAAAAATTATGGGGATGATTCCAGTACTAGTTCATAATATGGACGAGCTTGATAAAGTTGGGAAAAATCAGATTGTCATTATTGCTAAAGTCGGCGCAAAAAAGAAAATAGACATTATAAAGAGAGCTGAAGAGAAAGGCATAAAGATTTATAATTTGGGGGCTAAAAAATGAATTTAGGCAAGAAAAAAATACTCGCGGCTAAAACTCTTGGAGTTGGATTAGGAAGAATTATTTTTAATAATGAGAGATTGGCTGAAATAAAAGAAGCCATCACAAAACAGGATATAAAAGATTTGTATAGAGACGGGGCGATTAGTGTTAGAGAAATTAAGGGGCAGAGAAAAATAGAAAGAAGAAAGTTAAGGAGAAGGCCGGGCAGTATTAAGAAAAAGATTAGAAATAGAAAGAGGAGTTATATGATGATAACAAGAAAATCAAGGGCTTACATAGGACAGTTAAGAAAACAAGGTAAGCTGTCTACGGAAGATTTCATGCTATTAAGAAAGGAAATTAGAGCTAGAATGTTCAAAGACAGAGTACATCTAAAGGAAAGAATTAAAAGCCTTGGTAAGGGAGCTGAATAATGGGAGCAACAAGAACTTTGAAGAGAAGAAGACTTGAAGGAAAGACTGATTATGGAGCGAGGCTTTCTTTGCTAAAATCTGAGAAGACAAGAGTAGTTGTAAGAAAAACTAACAAATACATTATTGCGCAGATAATTGAATCAGATTCTGCGCAGGATAAAGTTATTGCAGGAGTAAGCTCAAAAGATTTATTGAATAACGGCTGGCCTAAAGAATCGGCAGGAAGTTTAAAGAGCTTGAGTGCGGCTTATCTTACAGGATTTTTGCTTGGAGTGAAAATGAAAGGAAAGGTTAAAGAAGCAATACTTGATATGGGAATGCACAGGAATGTTAATAATTCAAGAGTTTATGCTGTCTTGAAAGGTCTAGTTGAATCTGGATTGAATATTCCTCACGGAAAAGAAGCGCTGCCTAGCGACGAAAATATAAGAAAAAATGAGAAGGTTGGCAAACTTGTTGATAAATTGAAGGAGAAATTGAAATAAAATGGCAGAAAAAGAAACAGTACACAATCCGAAGGACCTTATAGAAGCGGTTCCAGAAGAAATTGCTAAACTTGAAAAGGCAGAAGAGAAGAGCAAAGAAGAATTGCCTATAAAAATAACTAGGCAGGATAGAAATAAGGCAAGAGAGGCAGAAGAGAAAAGAAATTCGCTGGCTTCGTGGGTGCCTAAGACTAAACTTGGAAAGCTTGTAAAAGAAGGCAAGATAAAAAATATTGATGAAATACTAAATAAGGATATGGTTATTTTAGAATCAGAGATTGTTGATACGCTTTTGCCTCTTGAGACTGACTTGCTGAATATCGGACAGGCGAAGGGAAAGTTTGGAGGCGGAAAGAGAAGGGCGTGGAAGCAGACTCAAAAGAAAACAATGGAAGGAAATGTTGTCAGCTTCGCTACTATGGCCGTTGTCGGCGATAGAAACGGGCACCTTGGGGTAGGTTATGGAAAAGGAAAAGAAACATTGCCAGCAAAAGCTAAAGCTTTCAGGGCGGCTAAGATAAATATAATGAAAGTAACAAGAGGCTCTGGAAGTTTTGAAGGATTTTCAAACGAATTGCACAGCATTCCGTTAGTTGTTGAAGGAAAATGCGGAAGCGTTAGATTGAAATTACTTCCTGCCCCTCCAGGAACAGGATTAGTTGCGGGAGATGAAGTTAAAAAGATATTAAGGCTGGCAGGAATAAAAGATATTTACAGTGTTGCAAAGGGAGATACAAGAACTACGTTTAATGTGGCTAAAGCGTGCATTGATGCTCTAAAAAAAATAAATAAGATTGTAAGATGATATTAGTAATAAGAATCGGAGGACTTGTAAAGATGAACTACCAAATAGAGGAAGCTCTATTCAGGCTTAGATTGAGAAGAAAGTATGCCGCAGTTTTATTGCATAACACCAAAGAAAATCTTATATTGATTAAAGGTTTGAGAGATTATATCGCTTACGGTGAAATTAGCGACGAGATGCTAAAGAAACTTATTGTGGTAAGAGGGCAGGCGAAGGGAAAGAAAATTGATGCTGATAAAGTTATTGAAGGGCTTAACAAGAAAGGACTTGAAGAGCTTGGATTGAAGCCTTTCTTCAGGCTGCATCCTCCAAGAGGCGGAATAAAAAGCAGGCTTCACTTTCCTAAAGGAGTTCTTGGAGATCACGGAAAAGATATTAACAAATTGTTAGGGAGGATGTTATGACTGGATTTATATGGAAGTGTGAATGCGGTAATATAGAAAATGATGAAGAGGCTGTTGAAGAGTGTATAAAGTGCAGCAGGCTTGATAGTTTTGTAAAGATACCTAAAGACGTTGCTGGAGAGATTTCAAATGAAGATGTTGATGAGTTAGACGTTGAGGATGAAATGCCTAAAATAAAGGCGCCGAAGGCGCCTAAGATGAAAAGCAAATCTAAAAGCAGGAGGAAAAAATGAGAATTAAGAAAAGGAAGAAGAGTAGTAGATACAAAGGATGGAAAGCTCATGGTCGAGGAGACAAAAGGAAGCCTAGAGGCTCGGGACATAGAGGAGGAGTTGGAATGGCAGGAACTGGAAAGAGAGGAGACCAGAGAAAAAGCTTGGTAATAAATCTGTATGGAAATGATTATTTCGGAAAAGACAAGGCTTTGAGAAGAGGAAATAAACCTAAAAAACTGGATGTCATGGATTTGGCTAAGATTGCGGAAAATATTGAATTAATTGTTCAGAAAGGTATGGCTAAGAAATCTGGAGACGGCTACGAAGTTGATTTAATAGGATATAAAGTTCTTGGAAACGCTAAAGATTTGAAGCTGAAGCTTAAAATCAAGGCGAGCGCAGCTTCAGCGTCGGCGATTGAAAGTGTTAAGAAGGCTGGCGGCGAAGTTATTGTTGAGTGATTTTTATGCTTGAGCGATTTATCCGTAAAAAAAGCAGGCACATGAAAGCTTTAAAAACCTGTTTTTTATAAAGAATGTATGGATATTAAATCGATTTTGTATAATCTGCCAGAGGTTAAGAAGCCCGAGGAAAAAAAGCTTGGATTTAATGTCAAGCTTAAATGGACGCTCATAATTCTTGGTGCTTTCTTTATTCTTGCGAATATTCCTCTTTATGGATTGTCTGCAAATTCGCTTCAGAGATTTGAGTTTCTTGCGCTTATACTTGGAACAGAGTTTGGAAGTATTATAAGCCTTGGAATTGGCCCGCTTGTTATGTCTTCCATTATCTTGCAACTGCTTGTTGGATCGGGTATCTTAGCTATTAATACTAAGACTGATGAAGGCAGAAAGTATTTCCAAGGATTGCAGAAGCTTGGGGTTTTCTTCTTTATAATATTTGAAGCGCTTATTTATGTTTTGATGCGGGGGCTTGAAGCCTCGCCGGGATATGCTGGAATTTTAGTATTCCAACTTATTTTAGGAGGCATTGCAATTATGTTTATGGATGAAGTAACTACTAAATGGGGCTTTGGCTCGGGAGTTTCATTGTTTATAGTTGCGGGAGTTGCATGGAGATTATTTGCGGGATTGTTCCAGTTTATGGGTGTGACCGGACAAAATTGTTTAGCTGACTTCTCTGGAACGCCTTGCGTAGGAAAGATTCTTGTTATAATCCAGGCGATTGTGAATGGCGCTCCTAGAGAGGCTTTGCTTGCTATTGCAACTATATTAGTGACTGTCGTTATTTTCTTGGGAGTTGTGTGGGCGCAGAGTTTGAAAGTAGAAATTCCTTTAAGTTACGACAGATTGCGAGGATATGGAGTTAAATGGCCTCTTGCCTTTTTCTATGCATCAAATATGCCTGTTATTTTAACCGCTGCTTTAGTTGCTAATGTTCAGTTATTCGGAAGCTTACTTGAAAACTGGCTTGGACACGCTACGATAATTGGAGGATTTTCACAGGGACAGCCAATTTCTGGGCTTGCATACTGGCTTAGCTCGTCTAATATAATTGAAGGGCTTATAACTGGGAGTTTGAGGACTACTCAAATATTCCAAGCTTTGACGCATCTAATATTCTTTGCTGCGTTTTCTGTAATGTTTGCTATATTCTGGGTAAAAACATCTGGAATGGACGCATCAAGCCAAGCAAAAAATATTCTTGCATCTGGTTTACAGATTCCGGGATTTAGAAAAGATGAAAGAGTTTTAGAGAGCATATTAGACAGATATATTTTGTCTTTAACAATCATGGGCGGACTGGCTGTTGGTATTTTATCTGCTTTAGCCGATTTCCTGGGAGCTTTGACGAATGGAACTTCGCTGTTGCTTGCAGTAATGATTACTTATCAACTCTATCAGAATATTGCGCAACAGCATGCAATGGACATGCATCCTGCGTTGAAGGGAATGGTTGCGTAAGCAATCCTTTTTATATTATAATTAGCTTTATTTTTAATGAGAATCGCGGGAAGAGAGTGGCAAGAGGTTGAGTATCCTAAACTTCTTATCTTGATGATTTCTTTTATATTTGGATATTTTCTTTTTAAAATAGGTAGAGAGAGCTTGCCATTTCATGATTTTATTTTGTCTTCTGGCTTGATTGGAGCATTTATTGCGGGGCTTTTCTATACATACGGATTCAGCTCTCCTGCAGCTGCGGCAATTTTTCTTATATTAGGAAGCGAGGGCAATATTCTTCTTATGGGACTTGCTGGAGGATTAGGGGCATTATTAGCTGACCTAACGATATTCAAGATTGTCAGATTTTCTTTTGAAGATGAAATTAAAAGATTATCAAAAGAGAGAAGATTTTTGAATATAGAAAGAAAGCTGCCAAATATTATGAAAAAATACGCTATGGTTGTATTAGGCGGGCTAATAATTGCGTTGCCATTGCCGGATGAGATTGGAGTTTCCATGCTTGCACTATCGCTTAAGATTAAGATGAAAACTTTTATTGTTTTTTCTTATCTGCTTAATACCGCCGGAATAATATTCTTGCTTTATCTTGGAAGAATAGTTGTGTGATTAAGACTTAAAGAATTTGATAGATAGAGGATAGTCCCATATCTCATTGTTGCTTGCTTTTACCGCCGCCATTATTGAGAATACAATATTAAGAATTGCGAAGACAATTATAAATACAAATCCTATCAATACTAGCACTAAAATAAAAGAGATAATGTAATAAATTATTAAGCTAAAATGCCAGTTTAGCGCTTTCTTTGCGTGCTTTTTTGCATACGCATCTTTAGTTACTAATAGAACTATTAGCGGCCCCATAAATCCTGTGAATAATCCTAGAATGTGTGTTAATACGGGAATCGTATTATCTTTTGCCATAAAGTATGATATTTTCTAGGTTTAAAAGAATTGCGAGAAGTTTAAATATGCTGGTTGTTTTTAGCGTTTATGGTGATTATTGAATTTGTACAGGCAAATCCTAAACTAAGCATAATTGGATTTGGCTTGTTAGTGACTTTCTTTATTACACTTGTTAATTATTTTGTCCTTGACAAAGACAAAATGAGAGATATTAAAGCCAGCCAGAAAGCGATCCAGGAGGAGATTAAACTTCATAGAGATAATCCTGAAAAAGTTTTGGCTTTGAACAAACAAATGCTTTCGCATTCAGGAGATTTAATGAGGCATTCTTTCAAGCCGATGATTATTACTTCTATTCCTATCTTGTTGTTTATGGTCTGGCTTAAAGGAATTTATGTAGATACTTCTATTGCCGGCTCGTGGATATGGTGGTATATTGGGGCGAGCGTAGCCGGAAGTATTTTGTTCAGAAAATTATTTAGGCTGCCTTAGGCAGAGCATCTTGATTCTGCAGTTGGTTCTACTTTTGATTCGGTTATAAGATTTGATCGTATTCCAGCCATTTCTGTTTCAGAAAGAGGTGGAGAAATTAGTAGGGTTCTTATTAGTTTAGATGCTCTGTCAAAATAATCCTTTCTGACATCATGACTAGTTAATTCGGCGCTAACCTGTTTTACCCAGCATCTTACCTCTTTCAGTAAATCAGATACTAAATCTTTATTTGCCCTAAATCCCCTATCTGGGTAGTGCTCTTTCAGGATTCTTAGAGTATTTAGATTTTCTAAGAGCAATGGGCCGCTATCTGCATAGTTATCTATGCCTAAATATGTTCCGTCCTCTAAGTAGAATGCATTTCCATGTTGCTGTTGGTAATGGAATATAACTATGTATTCGTTTTCCATGCTTCTTAATAGAGTTGTTTATTTATAAATATGCTTTATTAGCTAGCTTGATAAACAAAGCATAAAGCAGGATGCCGTGCTCTGAAATAATTAGTTTTATATATCTCCTAGGGATTTTTTCAAATGCCGGATTGCTTATTTTGATATGTTCTGGAGCTTTTTTCCAGACTTCATGAAAATCGCGCTCTTCAATTTTTACATTCTTTGGAGAGAATTTCCATGAATCAGCGACGATATAAATAGGTTTTTTATGTAGGGCCGCGAGCTCAGCAATTAAACCGCTGCCTATTTTGTTTATGACATATGATTTTAATATTGCGTCTGCACCTAAGAGGACTAAATCTGATCCGGCTATTGCTTCTTTTGCCGCTGAATCTATGAAAGTTGTTACCTTAATGTTTGCTTTTGCCAGCTCCTTTGCGGTAATTCTACCTTGGAACAACGGCCGAGTTTCAGTATTGCAAACTTGGAACCGTTTTCCATGCTTCTTTGCATGAATCAAGGCTTTTATGACATTTGTTGAATGGCAGTGCGTGAAGATTATTGAATTGTCTCTAATTATTTTAAAAAGTAAATGGTTTATTTTGTCTTGCGCTTGCTTGAAATGAGCTAGCACTTTTTCTTTTGGCCATTTATCCATATGGTTTAGTGTATTTGAAAGAGTTGGCTCGGTTGGCCTTAGTGATAGAAGAAGCTTTTTTGTTTTAGCTGTTGGAGAGAGAGAGTATGCTTCTAAGGCGGCTTTGGCAATGTTTGTTGCGCCTTGTATTTTGATTGCTTTTATGTCGCCGGCTATCTTTTTTATTTTTGCCTCTTTGTTCATGGGAGAAATAGGTTTTCGGAGTTTTTAAGGATGAGGTTTTTGCTTGTTAATCGTAAACTTTAGCTCTTTTGTCAATTTTTATGTCAAGTTCCTTGACATAATTATCTTTTAGTGTCCTTAATTTCGTCTCCTACAAAACATAAGCCTTCTTGCAAGGAATGAACATAATCTATAACTCTATTTGGATGGGTTATGTAATACGCGCCTGCACTTAAAAGAAATACACGGCTGCCTTTTCTTATCAATTCGGAGTGCGCCTTTTTTTCTTCTATCCATTCTGAATCTTCTGCAAGATTAGCAGGATTTATTTTTAGAAGTATGCTTTCTACTTTATCCATATGCCTTTGCATAGATTTGTAGCCTGAGATTATGTCTTTTAGCATATAAATTATGAAATTGACTAGCTTAAAAAGTTAACTCTCGTGAGGCTCTGTCTTTAGGCAGAGAGTTAATTGCCGGGGATTTCTCTGGTCTCACAAACCATACCAGAAGGGTTTGTGATTTATGCTATAATTTTTACTTTGGCTCCGACGTTAATGCCTCTAAATGTGCCTTTCCAGCTTTCAACAATATATTTTACTGGCTTTTTTGGAGTGTAACCTAGAGACCATGGCTTTAAAACACGCTTGTCGACTACTTTAAGATTTGAATTTACAAATAAAATTTCGTAAGGATGAAAACAGAAAAGCGTATGAATGCTAACTCCGAATTTTTTATCCCTTTTTCCGAGCATTACTAAACATACACCTTGCTTAATTTTTTCTTCTGAAGCAAACATTAAACCTTTTATCAGACCGAAAATGCTTGTAACATATTTCATTTTCTGGAGGATTGTTTTATTTTTAAAAATTAATTTTACCATTATAGCGGTTTAACTGAAGATGATGTAATGAACTTAAATTGAATATAAAAAGGTATTTAAGCCTGCAAACCTTTCGTGATAGAATTGGGGTAAAAAGATGTTTGAAATGCTAATGAATCCGAGAAAGGGCGAGAGGCATCCGTGGGAGCTGTTTTTTGTTGGCATATTTTATGCAAGCCTGTCAATCTTGCTTGTGTCTTGGATATTTTCAAAAGACCCTGTTCTCGCTAGATATTCTGGGATTCTTATTGTTACTTTTACCGTTATGTTTTCTATGCCTTTTATGTATTATACGATCAAGCTGGAAGAAAAAAAGGTTGGAACGCTTGGAACTTGGGGATTGCTTAAAGAGCATGAGAAGGCAATAAAGGCGTTCATGTGGCTGTTTCTGGGATTTGTAGTTGCATTATCTTTTTGGTATATTGTTTTGCCTTCGCCAGATAATTTTAGGGCGCAGGTAGAGACTTACTGCGCAATAAACAGGCCTGGCAGTTTTGATAATTGCATTGAGCAGTATGGATTAAAACAAGATTCTAAAGCGACTGGATTTATTACGTCTAGCGAGAGATTGTTTGTTATTTTTACAAATAATATTTATGTCCTTATATTTACTCTTGTATTTTCTTTGATATTTGGCGCGGGGGCGATTTTTATACTTGCTTGGAATGCGAGCGTGATTGCTGGGGCGATTAAAATATTCTCCGGCGCGGGTTTAAGTGCGCTACCATATAATCTTGCAAGATATATGATACATGGCATCCCAGAAATAGCGGCTTATTTTGTGGCGGCTTTGGCTGGGGGAATAGTATCTGTTGCAGTAATAAGACATGAGTTTGGCACTCCAAAGTTCTGGGAGGTTTTGCAAGACTCTTTAAATTTGATTATTGCGGCGATATTGATTCTTTTCTTGGCGGCTTTAATTGAGGTTTTTGTGACGCCTGCGATTTTTTGAATGAAAGATTTATAAAATACTGAAAACCATTAAATATATGAGAATTGTATGCAATAAATGCGGTTATCAATTTGAGAGCAAGGGCGAGAAAAGCTGCCCTTATTGTGGTGATAATAGAGGATTAAGCCCTATAAAGAATGCGGATGAATTAATTAAAGAGGTAGAGTAATTAATATAAATGAATTATGGAAGGAATTGAAACATTAAAGACAGATGAAAAGCTTCTTGAAGAGAGAAAGCAGAAAGTGGCAGAGTTTCTGAAAATTAGATATAGTTGGATAAGCTACTTGGCTCTTGTTGTCATTGTTTTTATCGCGGTTAGAATTAGGACGAATAATTTAGATGGATTGAGAGACATTACTACTGGAGGCTGGACTCTAGGGCCTGACTTGGACCCTTTTCTTTTTTTAAGACTTGCAAGATATATAGTTGAACATGGTAGCTTAATGGCTGTTGATTTTATGAGAAATGTGCCTCTTGGATTTGTTTCTAAAAATGAGTTGATCTTGCTGCCTTATTTGATTGCATGGTTTCATGAGATTGCAGTATTTTTTGGAAGTGCAAGCGTTGAACAATCTGCCGCGCTGTTTCCAGTTTTCATGTTTGCTTTAACGGTGATTGCTTTCTTCTTGCTGGCTAGAAAATTATTTGTTGATAGTCTTGGAGAGTTAAGAGCAAATATTATCGCGTTGGGCTCCGCTTTTTTCCTTGCAGTAATTCCTGCCATATTGCCTAGAACTATTGCCGGCATTCCTGAAAAAGAGTCGGCAGGATTCTTATTTATGTTTCTTGCATTCTATTTCTTCCTGCGCTCTTGGAAAGCGGAAAAAAATACAGGAAGAATATTTAATGGATTGCTTGCGGGAGCTTCTACTGCGGCGATGGCGTTAGTTTGGGGAGGTTTCGTTTATATTTTCTTGACGATAGAAATTGCAGTAATACTTGCATTTCTGCTTGGGCAGGTAACAAAAGAAAAAGTTTATGGATATGCTGCTTGGATGTTTTCTGCGTTTGCTTTGATGATTCCATTTTCAACAAGGTACTCTGTGATAAATTTGTTTGTGTCAACTACAACTGGATTGGCAATCTTTGTGTTCTTTATCCTTATACTTGACTTGATAATATTTAATACTAGAATTAAAAAGTATTTTGAGAGATTTTCTAAAGTTCCTAGGACGGTTATAGCCATAATCGTTGCAGTGCTTATCGCAGTTGTGGCTGTTTCTGTTTTATTCGGGCCTGGATTTATATCCGATAAGTTTACTGGAGCGATAGACCAATTGATACACCCGTTTGCAACTGATAGATTCAGCGTTACTGTTGCTGAAAATAGAATGCCTTACTTTAACGAATGGGCAGGAAGCTTTGGGAGGTTCTTTGGGAACATTCCGATATTCTTCTGGCTGTTCTTTATTGGCTCTATTTACCTATTTGCTTACATGACGAAAGTTTTTGAGAATAAAGAAAGAATTATTTTAACGATATCTTATGCGGCATTTTTGACTGCACTGATTTTCAGCAGGTATTCTCCTAACAGCATCTTGAATGGAGATAACTTTATCAGCAACTTAGTTTATTTCGGTGGAATGCTTGTTTTGATTTTGAGCTTTGCATTCTGCTATTACAAATATTATAAAGAAAATAAGCTTGAGGGTTTAAAAAAACTTGATTTTGGATTGATCATGATTTTCGCGCTATTCTTCTTTAGTATTGTCTCGGCAAGAGGAGGAGTCAGATTGATTATGATGCTTGTTCCTCCAACATCAATAATTGTTTCTTATTTTGTAGTTTCTGCATATGGGGATTACAAGAAAGTAAAAGATGAATTGTTTAAAGTGATTGCGATGATGTTAGTTGGGATTTTTATAATTGCTGCTTTGTTCTCTGCATATCAGTTTTATAATGTTAGCAGTTCCGAAGCTGGGGGTTATGTTCCTAGCGTTTATACCCAACAGTGGCAGAAGGCAATGGCTTGGGTGAGAGAAAATACTCAAGAAAATGCTGTTTTTGGGCACTGGTGGGATTATGGATACTGGCTCCAGAGTATCGGAAACAGAGCGACTGTACTTGATGGAGGAAACGCGATTGTTTATTGGAATCACATGATGGGAAGGTATGCTTTAACCGGAGCGGATGACTTTAAAGCAATTGATTATTTGTACAGCCACAATACGACGCACTTCTTAATTGACTCTACGGACATTGGAAAATATTCTGCTTTCTCAAGCATAGGAAGCGATGAAAAGTATGATAGATATAGCTGGATAGATTCGCTAGTTAGAGATGAAAGCCAGACTAGAGAGAATAAGAATAGCACGGCATACATATATTCTGGGGGAATTCTTGTTGACGGAGATATTATGTATGCAATGAATGGGACGAATATATTCTTGCCGGGAGGAAAGGCGGTGCTTGGAGGAGTAATATTAATGAGAGACGAGCAAGGCGTTTTGCAACAACCTTCTGGGGCATTTTTCTATCAGAATAATCAGTATAGTATTCCTTTGAGATATGCTTATGACAATAAACTAATTGACTTTGGCTCGGGATTGGATGCGGGGATATTTTTAATGTCTGCACTAAATGGAAATAGTGGGATAATAGATGATGGTGCGCTTATTTACTTAAGCCCTAAGACTGTAAAGTCACAGGTAGCAAGATTGTATTTGTATGGAGAGAACAACCAATACTTTAAAACGGTTCATGTAGAAGATGACTATGTTGTTTCACAGATAAAGAACCAAGTTCCTTCGTTTAAAGAGGATTTTCTTTTCTATAACGGAGTAAGGGGCCCGATAAAAATATGGGAGATTAAATATCCTGATGGAATGCAGGTGAAAGAAGAGTATTTGTTAATGGAGTATCCTGATCTTAAATTCAGATTTTCATAAGATGACAGACTATATTTTAATAATTCCTTTATTGGCAAGCTTTTTGATAACACTTTTGATTCTTCCAAGCTGGATTAAAAGAGCGATGAATGCCGGGCTTTATGGGAAGGATATGAATAAATTTGATAAGGGCGAGGTTGCGGAGGGCGGGGGCATTACGGTTATTACTGGATTCATACTTGGTATATTGAGTTATATTGCGATAAAAACTTTTTATTTCCAAAGCAGCGATAATTTAATTGAGATATTTGCTTTGGTTAGCGCAATATTGATTGTAGCATTTATTGGGATGATGGATGACTTGCTTGGATGGAAGATTGGGCTTGGAAAAAAATTGAGAATTTTTCTTGTTGTAATTGCGGCTATTCCGCTTATGGTAATCAATGTTGGAGAGTCATTTATTTCCCTGCCGATTATTGGCCGATTTTATATTGGATTGCTTTATCCTTTATTAGCTGTGCCGATAGGCATAACTGGAGCAGCGACGACATTCAACTTTTTGGCAGGATATAATGGATTAGAGGCAAGGCAGGGGATTTTAATTCTTGGAGCTTTGGCTGTTGCTACATGGTTTAGCGGATATAGTTGGATAACTTTAATATTGCTATGTATGATTGCTGCGCTTACTGCATTTCTTGTTTATAATTGGTATCCTGCGAAAGTGTTTCCTGGAGACATACTAACATATTCTGTCGGGGCGCTTATTGCGTGTGCCGCAATATTGGGAAATTTAGAGAGATTTGCCGTGTTTATTTTTATTCCTAATATTATTGAAGTGTTTTTGAAATTGCGCGGGAGGCTAGTTGTTGAATCGTTTGGAAATCCAAAAAAAGACGGTAGCTTAGAGTTAAGAAATAATAAAATATGCGGCCTTGAACATCTTGCTATAAGATTACTGCAAAAGTTTAGAGGAAAAGCTTATGAAAATGATGTAGTTTTAGTTATTAACCTATTTCAAATTGCAGTTATAATTTTAGGATTTATTATATTTAAGCAAGGTATTTTCTATGGAGTATAAAAAAGTAACAACTGGATTGTTCGGAGGAAGCGTTATTTTATTAATAACGATTAATATTTTTAATGCATTGAATTATTTTTTTCATTTTGCTATGGCAAGAATGCTAAGTATTGCTGATTATGGTGTGTTAGTGGCGATTATGTCTATGCTTTATATTTTTAATGTTGCAGTTGAAGCGATACAGACTATAGTGAGCAAATATACTTCTCAAGAAAGCAGAGATGGAAGAATAAAAAATATATTAAAAAAGGCGCTGAATAAAGGGCTTAGGGCGGCTTTTGTTTTGTTTTTGGCGTTTCTTGTTCTGGCGATAGTAATAAGCGGAGTTTTAAGAATTGAATACAATTTAGTCGCTGTTTCGGGGCTGATCTTGTTTGCGGTTTTTCTTCTTCCCGTTACACGAGGAGCCTTGCAGGGCAAGAAAAGATTTAATGCGCTTGGGCTTAACATGATACTTGAAGCGGTATTGAAGATTGGTTTTGCTATCTTGCTAGTTTTAATAGGATGGAGAGTTTATGGCCCGATTCTAGCTATATTTATAGGAACAGCGATTGCATTTTTTGTTTCTTTTTATAACTTGAGGGATATTTTTAGATCTAAAGAAGAAAAAGCAGACACTAGAGGAATTTATGGATATAGCCTTCCAGTAATTGTTATTATGCTTGCGGTTATAATATTTTACAGCCTTGATGTAATTCTTGCAAAGAGCTTCTTTTCTGATGATATTGCCGGCGAGTATGCTATCGCCTCTACGCTAGCAAAAATAATTTTCTTTGGAACTCTTCCGATAAGCAAGGCGATGTTTCCTATATCTTCAGAAGCGTCCGTGAACAAGAAGAACAAAACAGACTCAATATTTTATAAGGCGGCGGGATTAATGGCTTTATGTATTGTCATTGCTTTAGGAGTCATGTATTTATTCCCTGACCTTCTCGTGAGAATATTCTCTGGAACTAGCCATGCTATCGCTTCTGGAATTTTGTTTTATCTCGCAATTGCAATTGCTTTGATTTCATTTACAAACCTTATTTTACTTTATAAGATTTCTATCGGGAATGTAGGAAACTACTGGCTGATATTTATAATGCCCATCATTGAGATATTTATGCTATCTGTTTTCAGAGGAGATGTATTGCAGTATTCAATAACACTAATATTCTTAAACTTACTATTTCTTTTTGCAAGTATATTTTTGTTCAACAAACGATGAAAATTTCAATAGTAATGCCTGCTTATAATGAAGAAAGTAGAATAGGCAGAACCTTGGAAGAGTATTCTAACTATTTTGATAGACTTTTAAGAGAGAAAAAAATGGAAGACTATGAGATTCTTGTTGTGATTAATGGAACGAGAGATAAAACTGAAGAGATTGTGAATGCTTGTGCTAAAGAGAATAAAAGAATAGCCTATTTGAACTTTAAAAGAGGCGGAAAGGGATTTGCAGTGACTGAAGGATTTAAAAATGCGCTGAAAAGCAAAAAGGCTTTTGACTTTATAGGTTTCGTTGATGCGGATATGGCGACTTCGCCAGAGGAATATTGGAAATTGGTAAGAAATATTGGGGGCTATGATGGAGCTATTGCTGATAGGTATATGCGGGGCGCAAAAATCATTCCGGCGTTTAGCTTTAGAAGAATAATTGTGAGTAGAGGGTTTAACATGATTGTAAGGTCTTTATTTGGACTGCGATATTCTGACACACAGTGCGGAGCTAAAGTTTTCAAGAGATTTGCAATTGCTAAAATTCTTAATGATTTAACAATTACGCAATGGGCTTTTGATATTGATATGCTTTATTCGTGCAAGAAAAATAAACTTAAGATTAGGGCTGTGCCAACTATATGGAAGGAAGTGGCAGACAGCAAGCTAAGAATTGGAAGAGCATCTATTGCTATGCTTTTTGCGGTTATACAATTAAGAGTATTAAGATCAAGATATAAGGGGGCTTTAAGAGTTGTAAGGCCTATTATCGGAATAATTTATAAAGCTATTAAGTGAGAATAATATATGGGAAAAATAGTTGATAAAGCAGTGGAATTTTTGTATAATAAGAATAATTTTTATGTTTCAATTATCTTTCTATTTGGATTGGTTTTGAGGTTAATTTCTGCCAGAAATCTTGGAGTTTCTGCTGATGATGTTAATCATGCAATAAGACCTATTGGAATATTTGGCTCTGGGAAAATGGTTATATGGGACCAGTCAACGGCGCTATGGTATTACATTCAGGGAGTTTTTTATAAGATACTTGGAAACTCTATACTCGTCGCAAGACTGGCAGAAGTTATTTTTGGAAGCCTGCTGATAGTTTTGATTTTTCTTTTTGCAAAAAGGGTCTTCAAAAGCGATAAGGTTGCTTTGATTGCGAGCTTTTTAGTAGCATTATCACC
>Ga0209542_10006590_pt1 | contig 22534 bp, 22 predicted proteins | sample RifCSPhighO2_01_FD_184028 | JGI IMG/M metagenome (GOLD analysis project Ga0209542, IMG submission 184028) | Soil microbial communities from Rifle, Colorado - Rifle CSP2_plank highO2_0.1 (SPAdes) (version 2) | ecosystem: Environmental > Terrestrial > Deep subsurface > Rock core/Sediment ... | reverse complement strand
AAGAAATGCATCATCTAGCCCAGGTTCACCTCAGAAGCCCCGCTCCGTAGCGAAGCGGAGGAGCCGACCGAAGGTCGGGCCTTTAGGCCGGGGAGGAGGTCACGAGGTTATATCTTTAGTTTTCACAAGCTTATTAGGCACCCTAAATATGTAAACTTATCGGTACCCTAAAATACCGTGCAAAATTAAGGCATATTTTTTATTAAATTCAAAATGTCTTAAAAAGGCTTGTAGATTGGTTATACGATTCTTATAAACTGCGCAAAGTATGGACAAAGCCAAAAGGATTTAAGAAAAGCATATCCTAATTATTTTTTAGATACCAGAGAATTTTTATTATATCTGCAAAAAATTATAAATAAAGCTAATTAACTTTCGCAATAATAATCTTGCCTTTAATTAGTTGAACTTTCAATTCCTTATCTAAAAAACCATAATTTTCAACAACTTCCTTAGGGAGATTTATTCTATACTTATAATAGATAACATCTCCTACTTTTTTATCAAGAACTTTCATAACTTTCATATAATTTTCGAGCAATAGAACTATTTAAATATTTCGGAACCCGATAAATCCTTCTCATTTCAATTTATTATTTTTTTATAAAGCTTAATATGCCCTTCTGCGCACTTGTCCCATGTTAGATGCTGTTTTTGGATGGTTTGCTGGGCAGCTTTTGCGTATCTAGCCATGAGTTGTTTGTTTTGCAAGAAGGTCAGAAGACTTTGTGTTATCTCTCTTGGGTTTTTTGGCTTGATTAACAGACCATTTCCTTTATGCCGCACTAATTCTGCAGTACCACAGACATCAGTCGCTATCACAGGCAATCCTGAGGAGAATGCTTCCATGACAACGTTAGGCATACCCTCATACAAACTTGGCAAAACAAAAATATCTGCTGCGTTCATGTATTCTGCCACTTGAGCTTGTGATTTCTTCCCTAAGAACTTGACATAGTGCTGGAGATTCTCTCTCTTTACTTTTTGCATGAGTGTCTGCTGAAGATTCCCTTCACCGATGATAATAAATTCTACTTCTTCGTGCTTTCTTATGACTTCTGGTATTGCGTCAATAAGATACTGAATGCCTTTTCTCTCGACTAACCAGCCCACGAACAGAACTAATGTTTTGCTTTGCGGCAGATTGAGTTTTTTTCTCATGGCTTGCTTCGGACGGATTTTGAATAGAGCAGCATCGACACCATTTCTGATGACTTGCACCTGTTTTTTCAATGGTTTTACTTGGTTGATGTGGAATTCGTTGTTGGAAGTGATATAATCTGCGTTGTTGATGACCCATTTGAATATTGGTTTCATGAGAGGATTGTGCAATGCCTTGAGATCTTCTCCCCGAAGACTGACAACCAATGGTTTCTTTCTGAGCTTTTTACCAATGACTCCTGCAATTCCCGACAATGCCCATTGACAATGAATTAAATCCACATTCTTTGACTCTTTCCACGTCTTCCAGATCATGGCTTTGAGAAAACAAGGCAATTGTAACAATGACCAATGATTATTCTTGAAGCTTGCAATACGTCCTTTTTCTGTTAATGTCTGCAAAAATCTTGGGAAATAGGAGAATCGCTTTACTTTGATACCTTCCATGACTTCATTCTTTGCCTTGCTCTTTTTGTAATTCGGACAGATCACTGTGAGATCTACTTTTCGTTGTGCAAGATGTTTTGCTAACTGATATATGAACGGACTTTGGATGTCTCCCTGATACGCCGGAAATGAAGTTGTGACGAAACATACTTTCATGTTTACAAGAACTCAAAATGGCTATTTAAACTTATTCTGCTCTTTCTGCCACTACTAAGAATTGCCTATTGAGAATAAATGGTGTAAGGAAGAATGGATACTTCTTATTGCCGCTGTAATAACGTAATTCTTTGACCCTGAACTTGTGTCTTGTTAATAACTGAACTAATGTTTCCTTCACATGACCTAAGACATGATCTTCCCGCTGTTTCTGGAAAATCCATGCACTTCTGAGATTCGGAGTTGTGAGAATTAAGATACCCTGCAGCTTGAGATGTCTTCGTGCGTTGTCTAATAATAAACCTTGGTTACTGACGTGCTCGAGAATGTCACCCATCATGACGACGTCGAATTTTCTCTTAAAATTGTGGGTTTCTGCATTGCCTTGAACAATCTCTTTGTTCTTTGTTGACTTCTGCATGTCAATACCAGCAATAGATTTGGTTATCTTCTTCAACTCACTAAATATTTCTTCATTACGAGAACCGACACTACCAAAATCTAGAACTTCTTTGTTCTCTACATATCTTCTGATGAGTTTCAGTCGATTTTTGATTAAGTGTGACATAACTTACCAAGCCAGAACAATTGTATTTAAACGTTTCTTTCGATGGTTTTTTATAGGCTTTTCAAGTCCTTTCTCCATGCTTCGTGAAACTGTCAAAGGATCAGTATGGATGTCTGCTAGCTGGTTTATAGTGAAACTGCTTTCTGTTGTCTATATGGCTTTTTTAGCACGTCAATTAGGACCTACAGGGTTGGGTACTTTTAGCATCGCTTTATTGCTGACACCGTGGTTCATCATGTTCTCTTCACTTTCTCTGCAAACTGTTGGAACACATTTTGTCTCACAATTCCGAGCAGCAAAGAAAGACATGGGCTCATTGATCAAGAGCATTTTCCTTCTGACTTTTGGATTGGGGGGAATAGCAACAGTTCTCCATTTTCTTGCCGCACCTTTTGCCGCAACCTATTTCTTCCATGATGCTTCTTTAACTCCTTATCTACAATTGGGATCATTTGTCATTCTCTTATCTGTCGTCTATTATGGCTACATCGGTATTGTCCGCGGCTTCAAACGATTCTACTTATACGCTACGCTTGATGTCTTGAAAGAAGTTTTCTTAGTTGGTCTAGGTTTTCTTTTGGTTGGCTATTTTGGTATGTCGGTTATGGGAGCACTTTTAGCAGTCTTGGGATCTCATGTAGTGTTGTTGTTTTTTCGTCCAGCACCAGGTGTAAATTGGATAACTAAAAAACATGCTCCTCTTAAACCTCTAATGGTTAGTTCTTTATGGTTTACTTCCATAGGGTTATTGCTTTCGTTCTTTACCACTCTTGATCGTTTTCTCTTAGGATTTTTACAATCAAAAGCAGCACTTGGTTTGTATGTCAGCGCACTCGGCATTGTCAACATGGGCATGTTCTTTGCGTCTTCTGTTAAAAATGCCATGCTCCCCGTACTCTCAGAACACTTAACGAAGAAAAAGAAATTGACTGATCCTGTGTTTGCGCATTATATTCATAAACTATTATCTTATGGCATGATTGTTGCCGGACTTTTCATTATGTTTGTTATTACGTATCGTGTTGAAATTTTATCTTTGATCTTTGGCAGTGATTATTTGGCCGCAGCACCATACTTAGCAATCATGATCTTTGCCTTACTCTTCATGACTTTGTATTTACTTGCGCATACCCTAATGATATCTCTGGATCGCATGCACCAAGCGAGCGTGATGTGCATTGTTGTTCTGCTCTTGAGCACAATTCTCTTCTATGTGATGATTAGAACCTTTGGTGTTGTCGGTGCAGCTTATGGACTCGTGTTCAGTTATGTTTTGCTGGACATCGGTTACTACTTTTTTGTCTTCAGAGATCTTACCTTTAGAAAAGGAAGCTTGGGTTTCTTACTCTTCTTGACTTTGGCTGCAGCATCTTGCACATTTTTCTTGCCGATGGCTTTTGTACAACGAACGTTTTTCTTTGCTGTGCTGACTGGAGGATATCTCGCGCTCTTATTTGTCCTTAATTATGTCGGCTTCAGAGAATTCCAAGTCCTGCTGACCAAGCTCTTGAGAAGATAGACTTGGGAACTTTTATAAATCACTTTAGAGTGGATTTAGCCATGGTCCACAAAAAGACTAAGTACACTGTAACAGCAGTTATTCCTGTCTATAATAGCGCAGCTTATATCGCGGAAACGTTGGAAAGCGTTTTAGACCAGTCTATTCCTTTTATTGAAGTTCTTGTTGTGAACGGCAACAGCAAAGACAATACTGCACAAATTGTACAACGCTTCAAACATGTCAAACTCATCCAACTAGATAATGAACCTGAACGCATTGTCAAGAGAAACATTGCTACGAAGACGGCCAAGGGAAATATTATTGCTTTTATTGACAGTGATCTTGTCTTGTCGAAACATTGGCTGAAAGAAATGCTTACAGGATTTGCCAAAGGACATATTGCTGCTGTTGATCGACGAGCAGTGTACAAACCAAGAACTTACATTGCCAAATTAAATGATCACTTCTTTGATTTGCGCTTCACTGACAAGTATAAACCATTTACTGCATGGGCTGTCACCAAAGATTTCCTCAAGCACATGCACTTTTTGGATGAATCTGTGATCGGCTTTGAAGACAAAGACTTAGGTGATGCGATTTATGCAACAGGTCATGACATTTATTTCGCCAAACATGCGCTTGCTTATCACAAGGGAGAACCTACTACTGCTGGAGCAGAACTTCGAAGACATTTCTGGTTTGGATCACGAGCATTTCCTTATTGGAAGAAGCACAAGCCTTTTAGCAAACCGCTCAAAGTTGCTTTGTTCTTGCTTTTGACTGTGTTGTTCTTTGTCAAACCCCTGCTCTTTTTTGAACTCTTTGCAGTCCTCTATGGCTATGTCTTCCTGAAAGACTTGTTCTATTGGAAGATGCACCTGAAATACTTATTTGTTCATCCCTTCCTGGCTGTTTTGTCTGAATTTGCATATGCTTATGGCTTTATCTACTGCCTTTTGCAAGGACCAGCACGTTATGCACGCATTAGTGATCAAGAAGCAGACCTTCGTTAGCAACACTTAAATAGTGTTTTTGAATCTTTGAAAGATGGCATCACAACTGGAAGCATCACTCAGCAAATTTCTTTCTTGGCTGAGCACTATGCGGACTGAGCAAGGCTATTGGGGTCCTGTCACACACTACTGGCAAGACTGTTTTCAATACTTAGGCGTAAGTCCAGACTGGAAATATGAAGGCTTGATTGCTGGTTTCTTGCAACTGTATGAAAAAACTGGCAAGGAAGAGTATTTACAACAAGCTACTCGGTGTGGTCAAGACATTCTTCAGACTCAAGGAAGCAATGGCTGTTTTTTTAACTCACACTTTGAGAACAATCCTTCCCTCTACCAAGGAAGCACACCTCATGAAGCTGCTGCCTGCATTGGACTTTTGTTATTAGCTGATGCTTTACGCAGAAATAATCTCGCATGGCAACCCTATTTTACTGCTGTCAAGAAAAATCTCGAACAGTATCACATGAAAGTGCTGTATGATTCTCAAGCAAAGACTTTTTTACAAGACAAACACGATGAAAAACATTATCATGTTCCGAATAAGATCGCTACGATTGTTGAATTGCTTTATTTGTACACTGATTTCACGAATGACAAAAAGTATTTGCCGATCATTCAAGATAGCGTGAACTATATTATCTCCTTACAAGCTCAAGAACAGTTCCCTGGAGCCATCTACCAGACTGAAGCTAAAAAACAGATTATCACATTCTATGTAGCACGCTGCATTCCTTCTTTATTCTTGCATTATCAACGGAGCGGCTATGAACCTGCACTCTCTGCTGCTTTGGCTGCCAGAGAATTCATTCTTACGATGAAATTGAAAGAAGGCGGGTTTGCTTTTGGATACTTACTAGATAATAATGGTACTTGGCAGAAATATACATATCCAGTTTTCATCGCTGGAGCTGGAGACATCCTACGAGCCTTATTCTTGCTTCGTGATCATGCACCTTTCAATGTCGAAGATATTCGCTGGCTGTTGCTGCAACAACATGTCAACGGCAGTTTTCCTACGAGCTTAGGTATGGCTGCAAAAAACACTCCTGCTGAGATAGTTTCTGAAAAAAGCTGGAAAGATGTTCTGCCTGTGGTTGGCTGGAATGACAAAACTTTCAGATTTTTAACGATGGTGTTAAAACAGAATGCCACTCTTGAACCCAGCACGTTTTCGTTTATAGAAATTCCTTGCAAAGATGGTGTGTACTCTGAAGATCAAACTCTAATGAAGATTGAGGGACAGTATACGTTTACTAAAGGACAAACGTTTAGAACTTCTACAGGCTCTAAAAACTTCTATTTGAATCTGGGCAAGATCTTCAAGTCTCGATTCATGGCTCGAGCTTTACGCAGGCTTCTTCGTGTTTAAAAGCAGTAAATCTTATAAATTCACCATCCCCTGTCTTTCTTATGGCTTCTCGACCAACAAAACGGCCTATTGTTTTAATTCAACCTAAGACAGGAAGTTGGGACTACTTAGGAGCACGACTGCCAGAATCCTTATTGAGTGTCGCTTCCGTACCTGTGTCCAAAGGCTATACTGTTCATATTTTAGATCAACGCATTGAAGCTAACTGGGAAACACTATTACGCTCTTATCTCAAAGAAAATCCATTATTGGTTTGCATTACCTCCATGACTGGACCACAAATCAGATATGCACTTGAACTGACTAACTTGATCAAAAGCATTTCTCCACAAACGACTATCATGTGGGGAGGATTACATCCTACGATGCAGCCTCATCAAACGTTGAGTGAAAAGAATATTGACCTTCTTGTGGTTGGTGAAGGAGATCATACCTTTATTGAAACTATTCAAGCACTAGAACAAGGCAGAGACTTGAGCAAAGTCAAAGGCATCATGTACAAAGACAAGCAAGGCAAGATGCACCTGACTCCCGCGAGACCTATGGAAAGCGAATGCATGGACTATTTACCAGACTTACCTTATCATTTGGTTGATGTGAAAAAATATTATGGTGCAGACTACAGAAACAAACCTTCGATGACTCTCTTGACCAGCAAAGGCTGCCCTTTCCGCTGCAATTTCTGCATTGATCCTGCAGTGTTCAAGCAAAAATGGCGATGGTTCTCTGCGAAGAAAGTGCTGCAGAAAATGGACTACTTAATGAAGACGTATGGCATTAAAGACTTTTACTTCCAAGATGACAATTTTGCTACGAATTTAGATCGAGTGAAAGATATTTGCCAAGGTATTGTTGACAAGTTCGATGATGTTGCCTGGGGAACACTTGGCATTCGCGCTGACACTCTCCGCAAGATGCCTGATGAGCTGATTGCGCTTATGGAAAAGAGTGGTTGTAGAAATATTGACACTGGATTAGAAAGCGGATCACAAAAGATGCTTGACTTGATGCAGAAAGATGAAAGCATTGAAGATTATATCGAAGCTAACCGCAAGATGGCAAAATATAACATCATCATGAAATATACATTTGTTTTAGGATATCCTACGGAGACAAAAGATGACTTAATGCAGACCAAGAGACTGGCTTTGCAATTGATGAAAGAGAATAAACGAGCTTACTGCGCATTTTTTACGTTCTGCCCTTATTTAGGAACGAAGTCCTGGGACTTATCCCTGCAGCATGGCTTCAAACCACCACAGACCCTGATTGAATGGGCTGACTTTGACTTTGACGGCTGGTACAAACATTCTCCAGCTTGGCTCAGCAAACGCATGCAGAAGATGATCGAGAACTTGAACTTTACTTCCTACTTCCAAAATAAGAATATCAAATATAAAATCAGCTCTCGCTTAGGCAAATTCTTTTTTGATTTGTATTATCCTGTTGCGAAATTCAGATTCGTGACAAACTTCTATTATTTCCCTATCGAACGAAAACTCCAGAAGCTGTTTTTGAAGTAACATGAACACACTCTTTAGACTCCTCAGAGTGCAGCAATGGTACAAGAACATTATATTGTTCATTCCGTTAGTGTTCTCGCTGAACTTATTTCATACTGAACTGCTTCTCAAATATGTCATTGGATTCTTTAGTCTAGCTTTTGTTTCTTCTTCGTACTACATTATTAATGATATTATTGATCGTAATCGCGACAAATTACATCCTGAAAAGAAACATCGCCCGATTGCAGCAGGCAAAGTCAGTGTTGGATTAGCAAGCTTCGTTTCCTTTTTGTGCCTAACCTTAGCAGTTTATCTTGCAACCTTCATCAATCTCCCTTTCCTGTACACTGTTCTGTTCATGTTTGTCTACATCCTTGCTTATAGCTTGTTCTTGAAACATGAAGCTTTTGTTGACATCTTAGTTGTTGCCTTTAATTTTGTCATCAGAACTATTGCAGGCATCTTTATTTTAGAAGTCAACTTTATCTCTCCCTGGATCATCAGCTGCACGTTTTTCTTGGCTTTACTTGTCTTAGCAGGCAAACGAAGAGCTGAATTGACTACCCTCAAGCAGGAAGCCTCCAGTCATAGAAAAACTCTTCAAATTTACACGTCTCAGACACTTGATGTTCTTCTTGGCGTGAGCATGAGCTTCTTATTGCTGGCATTTGCCTTGTATTCTGTGCTGAATGACAGGGAACTCTTATTGATGAGCATGCCTGTGACGGTGTATATCCTTTTACACTACTTGAATGCTGTGTATACGAGCAACGCACAAGCACGCAACCCTGAATTGTTCTTACGTGATTGGAGAATTCTGGTAAGTCTCTTCCTATGGTTTATTCTTATAGTCCTGGCACTCTACTTATAACTTCTTTATTTTTCTTTTTTTAATGTCTCTCTAAACTTTTTTATTGCAGAAGCATTCATTTCAGGAAAAAAACCTCCAGTGATATATCCATAATTACAGTCTTTGCAAAATTCTAGTAGCTTTTCTCCAAATGATAAGCCTGATTTAGTGTAAACACTTATATTGATACTTCCACACTTTGAGCATATCTTTTTATAGTTATTTTTCATCTTATATCTATTATTTAACTCCGATGAAGTTCATAATCCATTCCAGCTCTACGAGATAATTCATAGCAATACCCAATATTGTTCCACCTAGAATATCTACAGTGTCATGATGATGTAATCTATACCTGGAGAATGCTATGAGTACTGCGAGCACAAACAACACTATTCCTGCTGTTGGATTTTGATACGCTCTTGTGATAGTCATTGCAAAGAAGAAACCACGCGCTGCATGGATACTCGGGAACGAGGAAGCATCAATTTTTCTTAACAAATTTGTTGTGGGACGCTTTTTTGGACGTTCCTTGAAGTAGACGAGACGAATCGCGATAGTGATTGCAGAGATTACGGCTATTCCTAACAATAATTTCACTCCTAGCAACGTATTTGCAAGCAGAAAACCTATTGCTACGGGAACCACCACATAGAAACTTCCTATTACAGTAATTATTTTCCAGAAAAGCTGACGCCAGAGGATCATGCTACTTTGTAGAGACATGCTTTGTTGTCTTCCTTCTCCGAGACATAATCACATTTATCTAATGCTTTACAACGCTGATCATACGCAAAGAGATACCTGATCTTGAAATAGTTGATATGCTCCTGCAATTCCTCACAGGTGAACTCATTTTTCTTGAAGAAGACCCATTTCTCAAGATATTCTTTATTACGCATATGCGGAGCCCATCCTCCTGGAGTGGTTAAGTTGTTGTAGATTGCAAAATATCCATAATATGCCGGAGGCAAAGAGGTTGTTGGGAATGAACCTAAAAATGCATATTTACCATGAACGGTGCTTCCCATCTTGACTAAATCATTTTCCAGACTTGTAGGCTCCTGGAACCAAGGTGTGCCTAAGAAATTTACCGCAAGCATTGCTATAGCTATGAGTGAAAGACCGAGCAGATAGCCGAAACGGTATTCATGCTCATAAGGATATGTCTTGACAATAAAGAAAGCTAACAAAATATATGCGAACTGCAAGTACATGTTGGTAAAGATGACATTCATGACTGGGACAAACGGCATCAACCCTAACCAGAGGAAAGCCATGACACCTAACGCTGGCAAGAAGAACAAGATTTCCTTGATGGACTTGTGTGTTATCCTGTAATAACTGTAGAACGCAAGGAAGACCACGACTGGAATCACGATTAATCCAATGCTCGTGAAGTGGAAGGTTCCGACAGGAAATGACCACCATGCTTCTGTCCCTACAAAACTGTTACCACCCAGCACATTTTTTCTTGCTTCCATAAATGCAAAGATCAACCAGAATGCGCTTGCTCCCAAGGTCAATACTAATAGTCCTACTGCTTTTGCTAATTCTCGTCCTCGCTTGACTAAGAGGAAACCGACAAAGAATGTCATCAAGAGCATCCCAATACTTTGGTGACTGGTGATGGTCAATGCTGCAAAGACTGCAATGAGGATTGCTTTCTCATCTATTTTTTTATCTTTGTAACGGACTAACAACAAAAATGCAATGATGAACATCGCCCACGCGAAGATTTCATGGAAACGACCGAAAGACATGTTCTTGATCAGGATGTTATTTGCAAATACTAGCACAAAGAAGAGCACTCTCTTAATAGGAGTCAATCCAATAAGATTGCCTAGCCAATAGATGCCTAAAAAAGCAACCACATATGACGCGATCAAACTTGCATATGCACCAATCAAGACACTGTTGCTTATAGCGTAGAATGGATAAGCGAAGAAGTACCACATCGGCGGCGTTACGAGAAATGTTGTAAAACCATTGTACCAATACGGACAGTAACTGTGGAAACCACAGACATCCAAGAAAAATAATTGCGCTAATTGCGTGACTGCCTCAGAATATAACGGATAGGAGAACATGATTTTAGCGAAATCCATGATACGCATCAAGAAATGGACTGCCAATACGAGAATCGGGAAGAGCAACAACTTGTCCTGGATCTGTTCTTTGATCCTTTTCATCTTATGACACTGCCCTTAAGAGCTTTAGTAATCCTTGCGCTGGCAAATCTGACTTGAGATCTTTTCTGAGCTCCTCCTCATGCGTCACATACCAATCATATGCCTGCTGCATCATCTGCTGATTGGTTGTTTTCGGCTTCCATTCCAAGAGCTTCCTTGCCTTTGATATGTCTAAGACATAATCGTGATCTGCAATCATGTAGTGCTCGATGTTGAGCGGCGTCAATTTGAACACATCGAAGAGACGCAAGGTGTTTCTGACCAAGAATGCGTTTGTACCGATGACTTTTGATCGTTTTCCTGCATGTCGCACTAATGTCTGTAGCATTTCCCTGACTGTCGGCACATTACCTGCGCCAATATTAAAGACTTGATTATGACCTTTGCTGATGGCCTTGATACAAGCGTCGACAAAGTCATACACTCCCAACATCTGGAATCGATTGTTGCCTTTTCCTATTGTATAGACATTTTTATTGTGCTTGATCCAGTCAAATAAAATGGTTAAGAGACCAACACGTCCTGCACCGATGATCATGCGCGGACGAAGTATTGTAATTTTCAATCCTTTCTGCATATATTTCATACATTCTTTTTCTGCAGCCAACTTACTCTTTCCATAATCTCCAATGGGAATTGCCGCATCTTTTTCAGTCACATACACACTCGGTGGAATACCATAGACAATGCTGCTTGAGACATGGACTATTTTTTTTACTTTATGTTTGAGCGCTGCTTCCAAGATATTTATTGTACCGCCGACATTGACATCCCAGAATTGTCTTTTTGCTCGTGAACACGGCAAGAGTGATGCTAAATTAAAAGCGACTGTCACGCCCTTGCATGCTTCCATCATTCTCTGCGCATCAGTAACACTTCCCTGAAAAAATTGGATGTTCTTATGAAGCTTTCTATTGGGTGGACGCATGTCTAAAATACGCACTTTATGACCTAGTTCTGCGAGCTTTTCCGCTAGGTATAATCCCGCAAATCCCGCTCCTCCAGTGACTAAATACATGGAACAATTTTTGTGTATTAGGTTATAAAAACCTTTTGGCAATTATCCTCTTTTATATAGTATCCAACTTCCCATTATAAGAATACCCGCTAATATTAGGACATCATTCCATGAATTAAAAATCCCCTTTCCTGTTTTTCTAATTAAAACATCTTTTCCTGAATTACATGATACTCCTTCTTCAGTCATGAGTAGCTCATTTGCAATAAATTCATCTTTTTCACAAATTTCATTGAATACTTTTTTATAATACTTTAATCCTTTAGCTACAAACTCTTTACAAATAGCTTCATCTTTAAATATAATGTTTCTAAGGTATTTACATCCAAAACATTGGAGTTCTAATGTTGGAATATTTTCGACGTTGCATTCGTACCCTACTCCTTTAAGATCAACCTTAGAAGATCTTTCTTTCTCTAATTTTTTTATTATTAATGCCAGTAATGTCTCTATATGGCTTTTAGGAATATAAATAATAATATCATATTTCTTTTTTATAATCTGCTCCGCTACTTCATTAATATGCTCTACTCCTAAATTATCTCTTACTTTCCATCTTTCACTGAGAACGCCTATCTTATCAAGATTATATGTATAAGGGTGGATTGACAACTCTTCTAAGGAGCGTTTTCTTGGAAATTCAGTTATGAATGATTCATTTACTTCGTAACCATTTATCTCCAATATTCTTTTATTATCTGTTAGAATAGACATATTCGCAGGTAAAAAACCATAAGATTTTTCCACTAGTTCTCTCAATTCTAAGAATTCTTGATCTTGAATTTCTTGACCCCACCCATACCAACCATAGGCATTTGTAAACTGCGTCAAAGCAAATATCATGATCAATATACTTATATTCAATATCCATTTCCATTTTCTCTCTTCATATAATTCTTTTAAGATCCCAATCACTAAGAAAGGCAAAATTGGAAACATATATCGAAAGGTAAATTGATCGAAATTTCTAAAGCTTAATAAAAATATACTCCAAAATCCAAAAAATAATATAGCAGTTGCAGGATCTTTTTTTCTTCTCCACCACATCATGGCTGTTAAAGGGATAAAAATATAGAAAAATATGATTTGTGGATCGATAAACGCAGTTTTTTTGAATAGAGTCCCAACATTAACTATATATTTATTGATGTCTCCATTTCCTTTATACGGGCTCATCAAAAACAACTTCACATACTCTATAGTTGTTCCTATGGACTCTTTTTCTCCTTCTATATTTGATATTAACGTGAACTTTAACACATTTGGAAATAATATTATCATTAATCCTGTAATAACTATAATCGCCATTATTACACTACTTGCTTTTTTTATTACTTCTTTTATTTCCTTTGTTTTTATCTCTTTCAGCAAGTAGAAGAAACTAAGCAATACAATAAAGACTAGATTGTTCATCTTTATATGTATCAATAACGCAAATATTATCCCAACTACTATATCTTTATATCTCCAACTACTATAAAATATATAATAATATGCCATCAAGAGCAAAGGCATTGAATACAACTCTCCAAGATTATCTACAAAAGGAAGCACTATAAGAAAAATAAAAAAGAAACTTACTATTCTCACTGAACTTTTTATTTTTTCTTTTTCAATTATTTTTATTAAAATAAAAAAAGTTATCGCATATATTATCGCGTTGAACATAGCTAAAATCAGAAAATAATTTTCTCCAAATAATAATCTAAAAGGAGCTATTATCACATAGAATATTGGTCCATGCATACATTGTGGTTGCCCCTCATAGAGCACACCTTGCTCTAAATAATCAATACAAGGCAGATGCAAATCAATAATTATCGGAATGTGATATACTGAAAATTGTATAATCAACATAAAGAAAATAATTAAAGTGATGATTATGAACAATGTTTTTTTATGCGAAAACATAAACTCGACATTTTTATCTTCTTTTTCACTTTCTTTTATAACTTTTGATTCCATAACTGATCCACTCTTCGAGTATTTTCTCTTATCCATTTTATAGTTCTTTCAATTCCCTCTTCCAATTTTATTCTTGGTCTATAACCTAATCCTCTCTGAGCTTTAGTGATATCCGCCACCGAATATCTTGCTTCACTTACCACGCTTCCACCATGCTCTATTTTTACATCAGTTTTTATTTTTTCTCGAAGATGTCTCGCGAGCTCATTGATTGATATTCCTCTACCAGTTCCTATATTAAATACTTCTGCTTCCATTTCTTTTTCTAGAACTAAAAGATTAGCTCGCACTACATCATCCACATGCACGAAATCTCTTACTTGATCACCATCTCCAAAAATTGTTAAAGATTCTCCTCTGAGAAGTTGATCGATGAAACTATTTATTACCCCCACATTAGATGATATTGCTTGATTTTGTCCGTAGGTGTTAAAATATCGTAGAATAACTGCGTTTAGCCCGTATCTTTCATTAGCGTATAAACAATATTCTTCCGCAGCACGCTTACTTAACCCGTATGGAACAATTGGTTTGAGAACATCCTCTTCCTTAGCTGGACTTTCTTTGTCCCCATATACCGCCATAGAAGAAGCGAATATAAATTTTTTAACTTTTTTATCTACACTCGCTTTAATCACATTAATTGTACCCATTAAATTTGTTTCCGCATCTTCCAAAAAATTATCTAGTGAATCTCTTATCGTTACTCTTGCAGCGTTATGGAAAACAACTTCTATACCCTCCATAATTCTTGTTAATTTCTTGAGATCAAGAATATTTCCTTCTATTATTGTTAATTTCCCTCCTTGATCTTCTGGAAGATTTTTTCTTGATCCTGTAGAAAAATTATCATAGACAACTACGTTTATTCCCTTAATAAGTAATGCTCTTGTTAAATTAGAACCAATAAATCCAGCTCCTCCCGTGACTAAAGCATATTTCTCTTTCATAGGTCTATAATTATTTTTTTCTTATAAAGTTTTATTTTTTTCTTTAAATATATTAAGAACAACAGAGTCTGCACAGCATCTCTTGCTAATTTTATAGAAGATCTTCCTCTTTCTCTGCTTTTATGACTGACTTCTACTTCTGCAATTCTGAAACCTTTTGTTTTTGCTTTTAGTAATATTTCTGTTGGTAAAACAAAACTTCTCGCTTCCATGTTTATATTATCAAAAACTTTTCGATTATATAATCTAAAAGAACAGTTAATATCTTTGAATTTTTCTAAAAAAAACAACCACACAAGATTATTTAACACTTTATTCGCAAAAACTCTCAGAATACTATCTTTCTTTTTTTCTCTATATCCCGCGACAATATCATACCCTGACATTATTTTTTGTAATAACCTATTTAACTCTTCAATGTTGAATTGATTATCAGAATCAAGAGTAACAATATACTCCCCCTTGGCTACTTTTATTCCATCTGCTACGGCTTTTCCATATCCCTCATTCGCATTATGGTTGATAACTTTTAACTCTGTCATTTCTTTTTTTAATTCATTAAGAATTTCTTTTGTATTGTCTTTACTTCCATCGTTTACTACAATTATTTCTCCTTCTTTTTTCGTCTCCTCCAATATTTTTTTACATTGTTTAATTACCCGCATTATATTTTTTTCTTCATTATATGCAGGTAGAACTATCGAAATTTTTCTCATTTTTTTAAACTTTTATCTACAGAATTAGCTACTGAATTCATTTATAAGCGTCCTTGCTTCTTAGCCCACTCTATAGAATTCTTCATTCCTTGCGCGAGCGCGACCGTAGGCTTATAGCCAAGCTCTTGTTCAGCTCTAGCAATATCACAGGCAATATCCTTGACCATTTCTCCAGCAACGTGGAAATTGATGTTGTAAATGCCTACAAACTGGAATATATCATCTGCAATCTCGAAACACCAGGAGACTATCTTTGGCACATGTTTCGGACGCAATTCAACTCCCAACTGACGGGCAATTTCTCGGTAGATTTCAATGGTTGAATAGGCCTGCTTGTCTGCGATCCAGTATGTTTTGCCATTAGCGATCTTTTTGCTTTCTGCAAGCATCACTCCCTGGACTAGATTATCAATATATGTCATACTTCTTAAGTTTTTTCCATCGCCGAAGATCAATGGACGACCACTCTTGATCATGTTCATGAGTTTTGTCATGCGATCTGGCTGACCAGGACCATAGAACCAACAAGGACGAACAATCACAGTCTGAATTAAACCACGCTGCTGATACTCCTTGACTACTTTTTCAGCTGCCAACTTGCTTTTTCCATATCCTTTTTCAGGATGCTCCGGCTGATCTTCTTTCATCAATTGCGAGCGATATTTATTGCAACCTTGCGCAGAGTTACTGCTAACATAGACAAATTTTTTTACTTTTTTTGCAACAGCTGCTTCTAGCAAATTACTAGTTCCGTCTGTGTTGATGCGCTTGAAGTCTTTTACTTTCTTTGGATGAATAATTCCTGCAGCATGAATGACTGAAGTTATTCCTTCACAAGCACTTAGCAAGGTTTCCTTCTTGGTAACGTCTCCATAGGTTATTTCTGCACCTATTTTCTTCAATGGATCAGTGTTGAATCCTGGAAGCACCAAACAACGCACTTTCTTGCCTTCCTTGATGAGACCTTCCACTAAGCGATTGCCTAACCATCCCGGCGCTCCTGTTACAAGAATTGTCATGTCTCAACCTTTCCCTAGTCTTCTTTTAAAGTTTTCTCTGTAGATTCTTCCTTACTTAAGGACAATAATTATAGCTCGGATTTTACCTCTTTTTTCTTGCCTATGACCAGCTTATCGTCCTGCACATACTCTAAGTCATATTCCAAAGCTACTTCTGCCTTTGCCAATTCACGGCCAATATTGCATGCGTGGGCTAATACTGAAATTACTTTATGCGCTAACATAGTGTGATAGATGTCTTCTGCAGTCTTGCCTATGAATTCTTTGACCATCTTATTGTCGTTGTTACAGAAGCCAGCACGGATGACATTGTCTTTCTTATCTACCTTGATTAGGAAATAGCCTAGAGGATCCTGCTCCCATTTGACGTACTTTTGATCTGCCTGGATGACTTCACGACCATCTACAATCTTGATGGGTGTGAACATGCCTGCGACTTCCTTGTCTGCCATCTTTTTTTGACGTTATTTTTCGTTTATAAATTTATCAGTTTCTCCATGGAAAGGTTTAAATCAGATCCTTTTTTCGTGTTCTCATGGTATTGTTCAGCAGACCCCATTACAGCGACTCCTGGATGAAGAATTTTGTTTTTCGCGTGATCGGCTACCCTCATGTCGGCACGAGAATACGAGGGAACGCTGTTTTCAAGCTTGTCAACTTCCCTAAAGATGCCAAAGTTTTAGAAATTGGCTCTGGTAGTGGCTTTTTCTCTTTTGAACTTCGAAAACGAGGCTATGCTGTCTCGAGCACAGATCCTTTAATCGGCATAACTACCAAAGACATCGACAGACTGCATACTATTTTCCAGAAAGCTGGCTATCAGTTTCAGTTTACCAAAGGCGATGCAAGAAAACTACCTTTCAAAGCGAATACTTTTGACGCGATTGTGATTGCAGATGTCATCGAACACATCAAAGAAGAAGACAAAGTCATGCAAGAGATGCGACGCGTCTTGAAACTAGGCGGAGTCTTTGTCGCCTCCACGCCGAGCACGAAATTTCATGAGGGAAAGTTCAAACCTTTCTTCAGATGGTTCAAAGACCACACATTTTTAGGACGACTGCCTGTCTGGAATGAGAAAGATATCTACAAAGAGAAGATGATGCAGCTGAAAGGGCATCTCAGAGAATATACTTATGACGACTGGAAGCGACTTTGTGACAATCATGGCTTTGTGATTGAACAAGCCAAGAAAGAATACAAGTTTTTCGGCGCTTTGGCTGTGGAATTACATCACACCTTCAATTTTGTCCATAGATATGCCTCAGTTTTCTTCTTTTTACTCTATCCCTTCACTTTTTTGGACAAGCTTATTCCTTGCTCTTCGACTGGGATAGCATTGAGATGCAGAAAAGATCTAAAATTGACCAACCATATATCTCCAACGCAATTTTGCTACCGTCAACAACCCCTTTAGCAAGAACTTCATATTTACTTTTGACTTTCCTTTTTTTCTTTCAGAGAAGGTGATAGGTACTTCTACTACTTTGAATCCTTGCAAACACATCTTATACAATGTTTCTTGCACGTGATTATGATGAGTTGCTCTCATTTTACTCCAATCAATTTGCTTGATGACTTTTCGCTGGTAAAGACGATAACCAGAATTGCAATCTTTAATTTTTATACCTAATAACGTTCGTGTATAAAGGCAAGCAGATTTAGTTAATAATCTCCTGAAGAATGTTCTATCTTCATCCTTTCCACCTTTTACTAGTCGTGAGCCTAGCACAACGTCTGCATTTTTGATTGCTTCTTGCAGTCTATACAATTCTTCTGGGTGGTGGGAAATATCTGCGTCCATCTCACCAATGACATCAGCACCCATTTCTATAGCTTTCTTATATCCGTCAATACAAGCACTTCCTCTTCCCTCACCATTTAGTCTGAATAAGAGATGCACATTTTTATTTTTCTTTGCCATGGACCTTACAATGTCTGCAGTTCCATCAGGGCTATTATCATCAACGACTAAAATATGCAGATTTTTCTGTTTTAAATCAAGTAGCTGTGTAATTATCTCTCTAATATTTTCTTTTTCCTTGAATGTTGGGATAACCATTACTGTTTTCATCGGCGGAGTACTTTAATGTGTTTGATTGTTGTTCCTGGCTCGTTTTTAACTTTTTCTTTTTCTTCTTGAGATACTGCTTTATCGCTATAGGAGTAGAAATCATACTCATCAAAGATAAGATAACCTTCCTTGAATTCATCTAATGATTGAACATACTTATATGTTGGTGTGATACCAAAGTGTGAAAACAACCAATTCATGTTTCGCTTGTTATCTCCGTAATAGATAATTGTTGGCGTGGTAGTCTCTTTTGCAATTTCCTGAATTACTTGCACACGATATTTGTATGGAACACCGAAGAGACTGTCTGTTCCACCGTTTTCATCTATCACGGCATAGAATTGCAGAATAAATATGAGATAACTTATAATTATCATCACGATGACACTTATTGTTGTTTTTTTGTATCTCTCTGAAATTTTATTTAAAGCAATAGCTAAAATTAAAAATTGCACTGGCAAAAGAATAATAAAAAAATGAGGACTTACATTTTTTCCTATTACAACATAGAATAATATTGGCACTATTAACCACAGTAATAACAATAATTCTCTTTTTTCGTAGTTTCTATTTCTAATCATAAATATTCCTAAAACTATTACTCCAATCATCATTAAGGTAGTTACTCCATTAACAAACTTGGGGAGGACACTAACATTTCCTAATAAATAAGGGGTTAATTTTGGAGTTATGTACAATATTGGGATTCCTATTGATTCCATAAACACTGTAACGAACGCACTTGGATAGCGAGCGGCGGCGAATGCAAATAGACTACTCCATGAATTTGTTTTAATAATGTATAAGACATACGGAATATAGAGAAGTGCGGTAATGCCTATTGCCTTATAGAACACTTTTTTCTTGAACAAATCTCTTCTCCACATGAGTAAAGTAGCTAATAAAAATGGAAACAGCATCAAAGAAGACAAATGTAGCTGTGTTGCTAATGCTAGTGCAATGAAACTTGGTAAGAGAAATTTATCTTCTCGTTTGACAATGACTTTTGCAAGGAAATATACAAAAGCCATAATAAATGGAGGTAAATAATTTGGATTGCTAGCATATGAAGACACGTGTAAAACAAACCAAGGGCTGAAAGCAAATAACGCTGCCGCACTTAAACCAACAAACTCATTGAAAAATTCTTTTCCAAAACGGTAGCATAACCATACAGCTATGAGATTTAATATCATCACTAAAATACTCGGCATTAACGGATACCAATACTTACTCGGTGCTAGCAAGAGTGAACCTGCGATCATGTAGTACATTAATGGACCAAAACTTTGCTGCGAAGAATCTTCATCTACATTTCCATATACTCCACGAAGCAAAAATTCTCCTTGAAGAATACGTTCGCTGTGATGTATGTCTCGAACCATCTCATGTTCGAAGCGATAGAGGTCGAGAAATGGCAATCGAACTCCTATTGCCCCAACTATAATTATAATTAACATCCACTGTATCCATTTTCTCTGTTTTTTGCTGTCCATACAGCTCCCGTCTATCCCTCTTTTTAAAAGCCTAACGATAGTTTTAAAAGGCATATTAAGACCTAAATTCTTATGAAAAAGGCATTAATTACCGGTATAACTGGACAGGATGGCTCTTATCTAGCAGAATTTCTCCTAGACAAAGGCTATGAAGTTCATGGCATTGTCCGTCGTGCAGCATTGGAAGATCCTATGCATCGCTTAGGACGCATTTATCATCTTCGCAATAAATTAATCCTTCACCCTGGAGATATTGAGAGTTTTCCTCGTATTTTTGAGATTGTTGAAAAGGTTAAACCTGACGAATGTTATCACTTAGCCGCCCAAAGTTTCGTTCATGAATCTTTTCAAGATAGCTTTTCTACTATGGACACTAATGTTGGTGGTACCCACCATATTCTTTCTGCGATTCATAGTCGAGCACCTAAATGTAAATTTTATTTTGCAGCGACATCGGAGATGTTTGGTGTGACAGAAGAATCTCCACAAAAAGAAACTACACGATTCCATCCTCGTTCACCCTATGGTGTAAGTAAAGTTGCTGGATATGAACTTACTAGAAATTATCGTGAATCTTATGACATTTTTGCTTGCTCTGGTATTCTTTTTAACCATGAATCGCCTAGACGAGGATATGAATTTGTTACTCGAAAGATTACCAGTGCTGTAGCTCGCATTAAATACGGAAAGACAAATGTTTTGATTTTAGGAAACCTTTCTGCTAAACGCGATTGGGGATTTGCAGGCGATTATGTCAAGGCTATGTGGCTCATGCTCCAACAAAATAACCCACAAGATTATGTCATAGCTACTGGAGAAAATCATACCATCAAGGAATTTATAGACTTAGCGTTTCAAGCAGCAGGCGTTTCTTATAAGCTTATAGACCTTTCTAAACTTTCAGAAAAAGAAGCTGATGCAGAAGTTCAAAAACTTGAACAGAAGAAAGGAGAAATATTTGTTGTACAACACCCTCGTTTCTATCGACCAGCAGAAATTCATGAACTTTTAGGAGACTCCAGCAAAGCTAAAAAAGAGCTTAATTGGAAAACTGAAGTTTCCTTAAAAGAACTTATTAAGATGATGGTTGAGAATGACTTAAAAAAAGAGTCTGGTAATCATTAATTTTCTAAGATTTTTTCGTTAAAATAATCCCAATTATATATTTTTTCAACTTCTTCCCTGTTCTTCTTTCCCATCTTCTGTGCAAGCTTAGGATTTCGCAATAATATCTTGACTGCTTTTGTTACTTCATCGACTTTGGTCTCATCGACCAGAAGACCGTTCACATTTTGTTTGACTAATTCCTTGATTTGCGGATAACGGCTAGCGATAATGGCCTTAGCACAGGCTTTGTACTCATGAATCTTGATGGGAGAATAATAATATCCTAATTTTTTGAACGGCGGATAGCGACGATCGAACAAAGCGAAGCAGACATCTGCAGCATTGATATACTTAGGCACTTGCTCCATGGATATTTTTCCTACGAAGATGACATTTCCCAAGACTCCTAATCTTTCTGCCAAACGAATACTTAAGTTATACTGCTGCCCATGACCAATCATCATTAACTTTACCTTTTTATCTTTCTTAACCATCTGTGCCGTCGCTTTGATCATAGCTTCACATGCATGCCATTCTGTGAAACTTCCAATATAGAGCAATGTCTTTTCCCTAGTTAACGCATATTTTTTTCTTATATCATCTGCATTCATAGGTTTAAACTTTTCAGGATTTGCTCCTGTGTGAATAAACAACACTTTATTTGGATTTATTCCATCTATTGCTGATTTGTGCGTTGTCGTTACTCGCGATGCTCTTGCTCCTATATACTTGTGCCATCCCACCATCTCTCTTTCTACCCATGAATTTTTTTTGATCGTTCCTTGTATTACTGGAATTATGATGTAGGGCTCTATAATTTCATAAATAGTTTTTCTGTTCAAGAGATGCCCTGCAAGAATTCCACCGCCGCCAAAGATTCTAGCTCTTTCATATACCACATCAACTTGCTTGCTTAAGATCAGAAATACTGCAATCATCCACGAGCTTAGGAAATATAAGATCATCCTTAGGACAGGAATATTGATTGATGGAACTCTTATGATTATTTTATTCTGTTTTTTCTCTAACAGTTTTTGACCAGCACGCCATTTGCAGACCAAATAGACAGTGTCACACATTTTCACCAGAGAATCTGTAGCTTCCCCTACATGGGTCGATCCTCCGTGAAATCCAGGATAGTCTACATCAATAGCAAGGTATATGAGTTTCATTTGTTTTAGAGGCCTAGAAAGCTTTAAATGCATTTCTAAACCTTTTTTGTCAATGTTTGAAAAGCCAACCTTCAAGCTTTTATCTTGGATAGAAGCGCATGAGACAACCACTGGCGAATACCTAGACAATGCGAATCATCCCATTTGGGGCGTAGAAAATAGACATCGCTTACCTCATACCTTTCATTATTATGGCATTATCAAGGGATATCTGCAGCTCTATTCCCGTTTTGGAGAACCTGCATATCTTCAACA
>Ga0209542_10006589_pt1 | contig 22534 bp, 24 predicted proteins | sample RifCSPhighO2_01_FD_184028 | JGI IMG/M metagenome (GOLD analysis project Ga0209542, IMG submission 184028) | Soil microbial communities from Rifle, Colorado - Rifle CSP2_plank highO2_0.1 (SPAdes) (version 2) | ecosystem: Environmental > Terrestrial > Deep subsurface > Rock core/Sediment ... | reverse complement strand
ATCTTTTGGCAATGTTACTGCTGGAGGCATTAATGGAATCTTTAATGAAAATCTCGGAATCTCTATTTTTTCTTTTTCAAATTCAGTGGAAATCTCTAAATCATCAGATACTAATTTATAATTTCCCAAGTCTAGTCTGCTAATATCATACTCTCCTTGATAATCTTCCTCGCTTTTTATTAATCTTATTTGAGATATTTTTATGTCATTTCTCAAGAGATTTACTTTTAATTCATTAAAGCTAAGCTGGCTAACTCCCTCGCCAGTTAAGTAAACATATATCTTTTTAACATCAATAGCTTTATCAACCAATAATTTTATGCCTGATTTTCCGCAGTCAAAAATGCAATTGTCAATGTTTTCTATAGAGCTGCATTTTTTATTTCCACAAAAATCATCTTTTTGTCTTGCTTCATCAAAATCTATCTTAAAAACAGAAGTGCATTTATTATTTTTGTCTTGTTTGCTCACGACGCTTATTTTATTTTCTCCATTTACTAACTCAACATCGCCAGATATTGAATCATCAGTATTTCCTAAAAAAGGAAAATATTTATCATTTATTGCAATCTCAAGTTGTGATGGCCCAAAACTAGTTAAAACCTCTTCATTAGATCCTTTATATCCTTTGAAAACTGCATGTGTTAATTTATTTACCGGATCTGTAACATAATTATCATTCTCAAAAAATATTAATTCTACTTTCTCACCAAATGCAACTGAACATTCCAGGCCATAAGAAGAAATAACTTGAACTAGAAATACAAAAACAAGCAACATTATTCTTTTATTCATCACAATCCCTTTTATAAAAAATAAACTATTTCAAATAGTCAAGAGTAGTTTTTGATATATAAATCTATCTTGAATAAAATTTCATTGTATAAGCGTGCGGTACTAAAAATACATCTCCTTTTTGAGTTCTGATCTTTATCTCAACTAGATTGATTTTTTCAATCCTTCCTTTTATATGTCCGAGCTTTAAATGATATCCGATGTTAAATCTTTTCTTAATTTTTAAACCAGCAAAATAATTAGGAATAAAATCTCTTATTCCTAGAATAATTGAGACTAGAGAAATTAATAAGATAAATACAATTAAAACTATAATAAATATTTTAGCAACTCCAATTTGATTGAGCGTAAGTAAAATAGTTATTACATAAATAACAATCTCAGTGCTTTTAGCCAATAATTCCTCAAGGGAAAACTTAATATGTACTTTTCTCGCCCAAGAATTAAGCTCTGCTTCTTGAAAAAATTTTAACAACACTCTTCCAAAGATTCTGCCAATAATCAAGCCAACAAGAAGTATAACTATTGCAAGAGTAATATTATTCATTACATCAAAAATATTTATATTAAAAGCCATTAATTATGTAAAAGTTAATAAGTTTTTTAAAGCTTTTGAACTATGACAACAAAATGGACTCGCATGAAGAGATTAAGCAATTAGAGGATGAATTAAGAAAAACACAGTATAATAAGGCAACAGAGCATCATTTTGGGGTTGTTAAGGCAAGGATTGCTAAATTAAAAGAAAAAATAGAAAAAAGACAGTCAAGCAAAAAAGGCGGTGAAGGATTTGCAGTTAAGAAAAGCGGCGATGCAACTGTTGTGCTGCTGGGCTTTCCCTCTGTTGGTAAGTCTACTTTATTAAACGCTTTGACAAATGCCCAGTCAAAGGTTGGCGCTTACGAGTTCACAACACTTGAAGTTATTCCAGGAGTTTTAGAGCATAACCAAGCCAAGATACAAATACTTGATGTTCCGGGAATTCTTGAAGGAGCAGCTTCTGGCAGGGGCAGGGGAAAAGAAGTCTTGTCAATGGTTAGAAATGCAGATTTAATAATTATATTATTAGATCCTTTGCATCCAGAACATCATAAAGTTATTCTTAAAGAGATTGCAGATATTGGAATAAGGGCTAATCAAAAAAAGCCAGTTATCAAGATAGCAAAGAAGAGCAGAGGAGGAATAAGCATTTCAAGCACGGTTTCACTAAATATAAGCAAGAACACAATAGAGACAGTTCTTAGAGAATTTAAGCTGGTCAATGTTGATGTAGTTATTAGAGAGCAAATAAATATTGATCAATTAATCGATGTTATTGAGGAAAATAAGATTTACATTCCTGCAATAACCGTAATAAACAAGATTGATCTGGTTGATCAAAACGAACTAAACAATATACAAAAGGAAGTAAAGCCAAATGTTTTTGTTAGTGCAGAAAAGAAAATAAACATTAACAAATTAAAAGACGAAATATACAATGCATTAAGATTTATCAGAATTTATTTAAAAGAGATTAATAAAAAGCCAGATCTTGAAGAGCCAATGATAATGAGGCAAGGGACTACAGTAAGAGATGTATGCGAGAAGATACATAAGGATTTTATAATAAAGTTTAGATTTGCAAGGATCTGGGGCAGTTCAAAATTTCCAGGCCAAGCCATAAGAAAGCTAAATAGAGAACTAAAAGATAAAGACATAATTGAGTTCCATTTACGTTGATACTACTTCGTAGTTTACATAAATGTTTAAATAAATTATTTGAACAAAAAAGGATATGGCAGATAATATTACTAATTCAACAGAACAATCAATCAATCCGTTCTCTAGTTCATCAACAAGCAAGAGCAAGATCTTATTATGGGTTTTTATTGGTCTTAGCGCAGTTCTGCTTATTGCATTAATAATTACTAGCTCAGTGTTAATGTCAAAAAACAGCAACTTGCAAACCGCACTAAATACAGCATTAATAGACATTAACAAGGCAAAGGAAGATTTTGCAAATGCAAATAGTGAATTATCAAGTGCTAAATCAGACAAAACAAAACTGGAAGAAGTTATAGTGGTAATAAAAAATAGAGAAGATTATCTAAATAAACTAACATTATCAGGCCAGAAGATAAGCGATGTTTCTCTTAAATTAGAAGATGCAATACAAAACTCAGATATTAATTCATTGCAAACATTATTTCCACAATTACAACAAGAAGTAAACAATTATAATAGCATAATAAATCAATACATCTCATTTTTATCAACAAATCAAGGAGTTCTCGAAAGAGAGGTAAGATCAGATGTAGCTTCAACAATAAAGGCAGCACAAGACACTCAAAGCACGCTGAATCAACAAATAAGTTCTCTTGCAACAATAATATCGCTAATCCAGTCTTCTCAACCAAGCCCGTAAAAAATGGCTAAAAACATTTCTAAGTATGAAAGTCATAAATTTATACAATTTGTAGGCATTAATAAATTAGAGCCAGAAGAGCAAAGCATAATCAAAGATATTTCTAGTGAGTTCTTTGAAAAACTTAAAAGAAAAATAAAAGAATTAGAGCAAATAATTGTTCACTTAAAATTTTACACTTCTGGCGGAAGAAAAAAATATTCTTTTCATATAAGAACAGTTGCTTCAACAAAAACTTTTGAAAGCTGTAAAGCACACGACTGGGATCTTGCAAGAGCAATAAGAAAATCATTTGAAGATCTCATGCACCAAGTAGAACATTCATTTAAGTCAGACCAAACAAGAAAATCAAGATCTGGAATGCCCTCAAAAGGCAGAGGAAGACTTGCTCAAAGACGAGGACTATGATTTAAAATAATTGGAACTACTCCTTCTAAAGTTTCAATAATATGATCTGGCTTTGCAGATTCCAATCTAGCTCTAGTATGATAACCTGTAGTAACACCTATTGTAACAACACCAGCTGCACGGCCTGCAACAATATCAACAGTAGTATCACCAGCATAAAAAGTATTATCTCTAGAAGCACTGATTTCTTGCATAAACGCTTTAATGCGATCTGTTTTATTTTTAATACTGCCTTCAAAAACATAAAAAAGATCTCTAACACCATATCTTTGAGCTTCTTTATCCAACTCAACTTGTGGATGTGCACTAAAAACAGCAAGCCTTACGTTATTACTCGCCAATCGTCTTAAAACAACATCAACTCCATGAATCATTACTGGCTGTTTTGGAGCTTTTGGAATAAAAAACTTATATCGCTCCCAAAAACGCTCAACGGTTATGTCAACACCAAAATTCTTTTTTGTATCAGATACATTACCATAACTATCACATAATTTATTCATAGTTATAGGTCCACCACCAACCTCTTGAAATACTTGGTTTATTGCCCAAAGAACAGTTTCTCTATCATCACTAACTACACCACTCCAATCACAAATAAGAATCTTTTCTTCTAAAGACATATTACCACCAAGATATTAAAAAAATAATCTTAATATAATAATTTGTATTTTTTAGAATATAATAAAATATGTGAAATAGCGAGGGGTGGATTTGAACCACCGACCTACGGGTTATGAGCCCGTCGGACACTCCTAGCTGTCCTACCTTTATAGACCCTTATGTTCGCTATGAAGAACAGCCATACTCTCGCATCACTTTTCTTGAATTATGAGGAAGATATTTAAAACTTGTGGAAAAATATCCTCTCCATATAAAACCTCTTGGACTGTTCGGAACCCGTTTCATTCTATACTTGATTTTAAAAAAACTGCAAATTTCTTCAATTAAATACATTATTCTTTTATTTTTCTGTGCAATACTAATTGTTCCACGATAAACACATCCCTCAGCATCAATGAATCCAGAAATCATACCAATTAAAAATTCTTTTTTCACTGGTTTAATCTTTGAATATAACTTTATTTCTTGTTCATTTAAATACAAAAATAATATTTTTGAATAAATACGAATTTTATTAACATTACCTCTTTTGTCCTTTGAAACTTTAGAAATTAGATTTAATTTATTTATTATATTTAAAAGTTGTTCTTGAATATCAATATCTTTTAACGAATTTAAGTAAAAAGAAATAGTATAATGTCTATCTTTTTTATTATAATTTGCATAACCATCACCTAGAAATAATCCTAAAAGATATCCTTTTTCTTTTTCCGAAATATTTACGAATTTAGGTAAACGCATAATTTAAATATATGATTTAGCTTTAAATACCTCACGCACAATTGTCCAGTGTCCAGTGATAAGTCTGCAAAAGATTTATAAAAGAATTACTTATATTAAATCTTAAGCCACCGTGGCACAATCTGGTACTGCGCAGGTTTGCTAAACCTGTTTCCCTTACGGGATTTCCCGGTTCAAAGAAAAATCAGAGTAATCTGTTTTTTAGAAAATCCGGGCGGTGGCGGTCTTAATAATGAAAAAAATGTTTTTTATTTTGGTAATAATATTGTCTAGTTTTGTTTATGCTGAAGATCAAATATTTTCTTCAGATTCTGCAATAATAAATCTTGACATCTCATCCACTATAGATCTTAAAAAAACAGGAATTCACCCAGAGGTTAACGAGGTTAATGCATTGCTTTATTTGTTTCCAAGAAAATACGATAATCAAGATGTTAAAAATATTCAAACAAGTCCTAGTGCAACATTAGAACGAGACAAGATTACTTTTAAGTGGAACTTTCCAAAAGATGAACAGCTAGAGTTTTCTTACAATGCAGATATTTATATTGATAGTAAATTTGATCATGTTTATTCAAAGGTATCTTATCCTTCTCCTTATGAATTATTTGACTTGGAGACAAGAACTTTTACAAAATCTTCTGAGCATATTGACTCTGATAATTTAAACATTCAACAGCTTGCCAGAAATCTTGCAGAGGGAGAGACAGACCAGTGGATTGTTGTTAGCAAGATTGGTTTTTGGATTAAGAACAATGTTAAGTATGACTTAAGCACTCTTACTGCCGATGTTAATCAAAAAGCAAGTTGGGTTTTGCAGAACAAGCAAGGTGTTTGTGATGAGATTACTAATCTTTTTATTGCAATGCTTAGATCTGTTGGTATTCCTGCAAGGTTTGTTACTGGTCTTGTTTATACTAATGACAAATCATTTTCTCAAAGCTTTGTGCCTCATGGTTGGGCAGAGGTTTATTTTCAGCAAGTTGGCTGGGTTCCTTTTGATATAACCTATGGCCAGTTCGGCTGGGTTGATACTAGTCATATCAAATTTAAAGACAGCAATGATATTTCTGGTTTGGGTTATGAAACATTGTCTCGTGCAAAAGAATTAGACATAATACCTAATCAATTAAGTTTTAAAGCAAAAATCAATGAAGTTAAAGGAAGCAATAAAGATATTATTCTTAAGTCAAATATTTTTAAAAACAAAGTTGGACATAGCAGTCTTAACTTGATCGAGATAGAAATTGAGAATTTAAGAGATTATTATGTTTCAACAGAGATTTTTTTAACAAAGGTTAATGAGTTTGAGAGTATTGAGGATAATACAAAGCAGATAATTCTAGAGCCTAAAGAAAAGAAGAGAATTATTTGGAAGATAAAAGTCAAGGATAATCTTGATCTTACTAAATTATATGAAATGCCTGTTGTAATTTATACTTCAAAGAATGAAACCAGTAAAAACTTAATGGAGGTTTCTATTAATGAAGTAAGTTATGGTGTTGGTGACATAAGCAAGGAAACTGTTTTGTTTTTATCAGAGGAGACTAAGACATATTCTCAGCAGTTAGATGCTGATTGTAAAACAGAAAAACAAAAGGCTCATGTTAGTGAAGAAAGAGAAATAACTTGTGATATTAAGAACAAAGGAGATAAGCCATTAAAGTATCTCAGCGTCTGTATTGAACGGGATTGTAAAGATGTTGAGGTTGATGCAAAATCAAAATCTTCTGTTTTATTTAACAAATATTTTGATAAAGGAGGCTTTAATGAGGTTTTATTGACAATAAATAGCAAGGATATTAGCAAGAAGGTCAATTTTTATTTTGAAGCTCTTGATGATGCAAAGATCGAGATTTCCCAAGTAAACTATCCTGAGCTTGTTGAAAGCAATCAGGTTTTTAATCTTAGTTTTACACTTGTAAAAAAATCTTACTCAGTACCAAAAGATATAAAAGTAGAACTTCAGAATCTAAGAAAGGAAGCATTGATTACTCAGCCAGAGCTTAAGAATGATCAGCCATTTGAGTTTATTTTATCCAGTGACCAGATTTATGATGATACAATAAATATAGTTATAAACTATAAAGACGAATTTGGCCATAGTTTTCAAGAAAAAAAGGAAATAAATATAAATATTAACCAGCCAGGATTTTTTGGAAGAATAATTAATTTTTTCAAGGCATTTTGGAATAATATTGTAGACACTTTCACATAACATGACTAAAAAAAATATTGAAGAATTTGAAAAGGTAATACCTGATACAAGCGTTATAATAGAGGGATTACTGTCATTAAAAATAGAAAAAGAAGAATTAAAGGTAAATGAGGTAATAATTCATGAAGCAGTTATTGCAGAGCTAGAGCATCAAGCAAACCAAGGAAAAGCCATTGGTTATGTTGGTATTGATGAATTAAAAAAGCTTGTTGAACTATCTGAGAAAGGAAAGATAAAAATAAGATATGCTGGAAGAAGACCAAATATTTCTGAAATAAAGTATGCTAGTTTAGGAGAGATTGATGCTTTGATAAGACAGCTTGTTTGGGAAGAAGATGCTTTATTGATTAGTGCAGATAAAATACAGTCAAAGATTGCCCAAGCAAGAAATATAAAAGTATTATTTATTCCTAAAGAAAAAGGCTTTAGAAAATTAAAACTTGAAGAGTTCTTTGATGAAACAACAATGAGCGTTCATTTAAGAGAAAAGGTAGCTCCAATGGCCAAGAAAGGAATGCCTGGAAGCTGGCAATATGTTGAGATAAGAAAAAAATTGCTTGATGCTGATGAAATAAAAGATATTTCTCGTGAGATAATTGAAGAGGCAAGAGCTCGTGATGATGGATTTATTGAGATAGAAAGAGAAGGAAGCACTATTGTTCAGCTGGGCCATTTTAGGATTGTCATAACAAGGCCTCCTTTTAGTGATGGCTGGGAGATAACTACAGTAAGGCCAATTAAGAAACTCAATCTTGAAGAATATAAAATGAGTGAGAAATTAAGAACAAGAATAAGCGAGCAAGCAGAAGGCATGCTTGTTGCAGGATCTCCAGGTCAAGGAAAGACTACTTTTACTCAGGCTATTGCAGAGCATTATGCAGCAAAAGGAAAGGTTGTAAAAACAGTTGAAGCTCCCAGAGATATGGTTCTTCCTGAAACCATTACTCAATTAGCAATTTCTAGAGGAAGTCCTGAAGAAGTTCATGATGTTTTGCTTTTATCAAGACCAGATTATACTATATTTGATGAGATGAGAAACACTCCTGATTTTGCTTTATTTTCTGATTTAAGATTGGCTGGAGTTGGAATGATTGGAGTGGTTCATGCAACCTCGCCAATAGATGCAATTCAAAGATTTATTGGCCGAGTTGAGCTTGGAGTGATTCCTCAAGTAGTTGATACTGTTGTTTTTATTAAAAATGGAGAGATAAACAAAGTTCTTGGCATAAAAATGGAGGTTAAAGTACCTAGCGGAATGACTGAAGCAGACCTTGCAAGGCCCATTGTAGTTGTTAATGATTTTGAAACAGGAAAAATCATTGCAGAAATTTACAGCTATGGAGAAGAAACAGTTGTTGTGCCAGTTAAAGAAGAAAAGGCTAGCGGAATAAAATTATTGGCTGCAAAATCAATAGAGCGATCATTACAAAGATATTCTGAGCACATACATGTTGATGTTTTAAGTGATAATAAAGCAATTGTTTATATTCCTGAAAAATACATTGGCAACATTATTGGCAAGGAAGGGAAAAACATTGCGCAAATAGAGGAAGAGCTTGGCTTAAGCATTGATGTTAGAGAAATGGAAGAATTACCAAGGCAAAAGCCAACTGGCAATGAAATAAATTATCAGCTTGGAGAGACATCAAAACATGTTGAGTTTTACCTCGGTGAAAGCCTAGTTGGTAAAGATGTTGATATTTATGTAAATAATGATTATATTGCAACATTTGCAGTTGGAAAAAAAGGCACTGTAAGAATAAATAAGGATAATAAGCTCGGTAGAACAATTGTTGATGCTTTAAAGCATAAAGAAAAATTATTGTTGTATGGATGATAAAAAAGAAGAGGTTGTAATAGTAATATTATTCTTTATTATATTTATTTCTATAGCTTACAACTTGTCAAGTATAACTGGTCAAGTTCATAAAAAGCCATTGCCTTCTCATTATGAGACAATAGATGGAATAAATTATTCTGTTGGTTCTAAATGTATAATAAATACAACTACGTGTAGCGACATAATAAGATGGACTAATAGATTGCCAGAAGATATTAATTATGTTATTGACAAAGTTAGTCGAGTTTCTGGAGGTGTTGCCTGTGGTGATGTTAAGATAATGCCAGTTGAACAAAAAAGTTGTATGAAGTTTAACTTATTTAATGGCACAGCAGCAGAAGAAAAAAACTTATTAAAAAAACCAGAAATTCCAAAAGAAATAGTTAAACAAAAAATAATACCAAGATGTGTTGATACTGATGATGGCAAAAATCCAGATGTTTATGGAGAAGTATTATTAAAGTCTGAATCTAGCATTGATGTTGAAGAAAGAAGTGGCGAGGTTTTTAGAGACAATTGTGTTGATAAATACACCGTCGAGGAAAACTATTGCAGACTAGACACTTCTGTAATTATTCACAAAAGATGCAGCAGTGAAAAGGTTTGCAAGGAGGGCGCTTGTGTATCTGCAGAATTTGCAAATGCTCAGCCAGCAGAAAATATTAAAGACTATGAAGATGATTTTGAAAATGCTGAAGAAATTCCAGCTAAAAAGACAAGAAAAACAATATTAAATAATGGATTGATAATCCTAATCTAAATTAGACTAAAAATTTATTATTGACGTTTGACAATAGAAACTTTTTTAAACCAATATAAAAAATAACAATCTTATTCTGCCCCCGTAGCTTAGCGGTAGAGCGTGCGGCTGTTAAGCTCGCAAAGAAACCGCAAGGTCGCCAGTTCGATATCAAGAAAGAAATATTTTTTTGACGAGTGCCTGGCCGGGGGCGTACTAATTTTTACCAGTAACTACTTGGCCATTAAATGTTATTGTTTTTTTTGCATAATAAGCAGTATGATCGTTTTGTACCATTTCAACTGTTATTTTATTCTTGCCAGAAATTATGTTGCTTAATGTTATTGTAGCGTCATATAATTCAATTGGTTTTTGAGCATCATTAAGATAAACATGAAAATGGCCTTCATTTGGATTATTATTATTCTCATTAGGCTTTCCAAACCTGAAATTATTAGACATTTTAATGCTTAATGCAAGTATGTCTCCTTTAATATTTGAGTCTTCCCTTGGCCACCATATCTCAAAGCCAAGTCCTTCTGGTGGTGTTCCTTCTACTTTAAAGGAAATGGATTTTTCAGGTCCTGCGCTGGATTTATCATTTCTATAAGGCTCTGCTTTCAGAACATAATCTGCAGGTTTTAAGTCAGTAAACTTATATTCTAATACATTAATAGTTTGAACTTGATTGTTTAATGTTAATAATATGTATCCTTCTTTGTTAACATCAAGATTTTCCACAGATAGTTTTACATCAACCGATGTTTTGTTTGTTACAAAGCTATTTTTTGGTGAGATAATATTAAGAACTGCCTCTCTTGGCTTGACTTTAAATGCAACTCCTTTATTTATATCATAAGAAACATTTGTTGAATGAAATAATTCAAAAAGTATCGTGTGAGTTCCTGGAGTTAGATTTTTTAATGTATGCGTTTTTTGATTTAATATTGTTGTTTCCTTGCCATCTAAAGTTAATTTGACAAATCCTTTATTTTGATCTGTAGAATTTTCATCAAATGAAAAATCAGCTATTAATAGATCAACATTTATTGGCGCTTCTGCATCAAAAGCTTGGTTTTCTATTGGAGAAAGTATTTGCAATGTTGGCACTGTTGATTCAAATTGTTGTTTTATATCATTAACATTTGATTTACAAGAGACTAATATAACTAAAGCCAAAAATAAAACTAATATTTGGTTTCTCATAAGCAGGTAAATATTCATTGATTTAAAAATTTTATTATTAATTATGAGTGGGCCCGGAGAGATTTGGGAACCAAACTTTTAAAAAAGTTTGATCAAAATGACAGGCATAAAGCCTAAAAGATGGATGGGCCCGGAGAGATTTGAACTCTCGACCTCTCGATATCTCAACTGATGTTTATCAGTCGAGCGCACCACCAGACTATGCTACGGGCCCAAACAAGGATTAGAAAACTTAAATGTGTTTAAAAAGCTTTTTGAAAAACCAGCAAACAATTTATAAATATTAATAAGAAATCAATATATAAATAAAACAAACACATGAAAACCAAATTTCCCTTAGCCAAGATAGAAAAATCAGAATTATTGACTTATTTTATTACCAAGCCAAGTTTTCTTTCTGAAGAATCTGAGAAAAGATTTTTGGATTTGTTAAAGAATAATAAGTTAAATATTTTTTATGATGGAGCTTCTAAGCTTATAACGAGCAGTAATGATGTTGCTAACTTATACATTTATTTAATGAACAAGATGGAAATTCAAGGCTTTTCTAATCAAGAGATTGAAAATCATGTATGCTGGAGATTATTTAATATTGCAAGTACTGGCTGGCTGCAAGTTTATGATGTTGACATATTAAATTATTGTTGGAAAAATACAACAGATGCTGACTTGATTAAAGAGATTAAAAAAGCCAAAAAAGTAAAATGGTTTAAAGAATATTTACATTATGTTAATATCGAAAAACAAATATCCTATAATTTGAGTAATTCAGAGAAAAACATCTCTGAATATTATAAATTTATATCAAAACTTAATTCAGAACATAAAATAGACGCTGAACAATTTAATGAAGTTATAGAAATCTTGGAAAGAGAAACATCTATTTACAAAGGTGAAGCACTAATAGGAAGAATTATCTCCCCAGAACTACAGGAAAAACTGGGCTTTAGAATAATAATCCAAAAAATAAAAATAATAACTGAAAACGTAAAAGAAACTATCTCGAATAAATTCAATCTGTAAAATTACTTAGATTTATATAACATCAGAATTTCTAAGAAATCATGAAGTTAGTTAGTGTAGAGCAAAAATATAAAGATGGATTGATTAATTTAGCATTAGATACTTTGGATAAAAAAAAGCAGGCTTTGGTTTTTGTTAATTCTAAGAAAAGCGCTGAGAAAGAAGCAGAAGAGATAAGCAAGAAAATAAATCTAGACACTGAAGAATTGAATAAATTAAGCAATCAGGTTTTAAGTGTTCTTTCAAAAGCAACAGATCAATGTAATAGATTAAGTGATTGTGTTAAAAAAGGCATTGCTTTTCACCATGCAGGTCTGGCTTCTGAACAGAAAAGATTGGTTGAAGATGCTTTTAGACAAGGCAAAATAAAAATAATATGTGCCACTCCTACATTGGCCGCTGGCTTGGATATTCCAGCTTGGCGAGTTATAATAAGAGATGTTAAAAGATATGTTTCAAAGTATGGAATGAAATACATTCCTGTTCTTGAATTCTTGCAAATGGCCGGCAGGGCTGGAAGGCCTAAATATGATAAAGATGGTGAAGCAATTGTTATTGTTCAAACTGAAAATGAAAAGCAAACGATCAAAGAAAAATTTATTTATGGTGATCCTGAAGCTATTTATTCAAAGCTTGCAGTAGAACCAGTTCTTAGGACTTTTTTGCTTTCATTGATTTCAGCTAAAATAGTTAGGTCTAGAAAAGAGATAGTTGAGTTTTTTTCAAAAACTTTTTGGGCATATCAGTATAAAGATCTTGATTTATTAGAGCAAATAATTGAGAAGATGTTAACTCTTCTGATAAAGTGGGATCTTATTCAGTTAGTTGATGATTATTACAGAGCAACTATTCTTGGCAAGAGGATTTCAGAGCTTTATCTTGATCCTTTAACTGCTCATGAACTTGTTATTGGTTTAAAGAGAGCTAAAGAGATTAAGTTAAATGATTTTGCTATATTACATTTGATTACTAATACTTTAGAGATGAGGCCTTACTTAAGTGTTAAAACAAAAGAGTTTGATCAAATTCAAGAAAAATCTGCATTAATGGACGGATATTTATTAAAACACGAGCCAAGCATGTTTGATTCAGAATATGATGAATGGCTTTCTGGTTTTAAAACTACTTTGATGTTTAATGACTGGATTGATGAAAAAGACGAGCAATACTTGCTTGAAGAATATAATATTAGGCCCGGAGAGTTAAGGGTCAAGCTAGAAACTGCAGATTGGTTGTTATATTCATTAACCGAGATTGCAAGAATAGAGCAATTGCAAGATTTGATTAAAGAAATCAATAAAACAAGGTTTAGGTTAAAATATGGTGTTAAAGAAGAATTATTAACATTATTAAGACTTGAAGGAATTGGAAGAGTTAGAGCAAGAAAGCTTTATCGTGCAGGTGTTAAAGATCTTGGTGCAATAAAAAAATCAAAAATAGAAGATCTTGAAAAATTGCTTGGAAAGCAGCTTGCATTAAGCATTAAGAAACAAGTTGGAATTGAAGATGAGAAAAATAATAACAAATGATAATTCTGAGACATTTTTTAATGATGAATTTAATGAAACATATCATTCTAATACTGGCGCAGTGGAAGAATCTTATGAAAAATTTGCAAAGCCTTGTCTTGAGTTTTTAAAAGATAAAAAAGAGATAAATGTTCTGGATTTTTGTTTTGGTCTTGGGTATAATTCTGCCGCACTAATAGAATTGTTAGATTATAATATTAATATTATTTGTATTGATAATGATGATAAAATATTTGGTTTGATAAAAGAAGTCAATCCTAAAATGAAGAATTATGATACAATTAAAAAATTGAATAAAAATAATTTAACAATTCAAGAGAATAATATCAAAATTAAATTAATAATAGGAGATGCATTAAAAGTTATCGATGAATTGCCAGAAAGATATTTTGATGTTGTTTTATTTGATCCTTTTTCACCAAAGGTTTGCCCTGAACTTTGGCAAGAGCGAGTTTTTAAAAAGATTTATGATTTAATGAAGCCAAATTCAGTATTAACAACATATTCATGTGCTAGAAAAGTAAGAGATAATCTCAAAATAGCTGGTTTTTTAATTAAAGACGGACCAAAGGTTAAAAGAAGAGGCCCTTCGACAATAGCTAGTAAAATTCAATAATTTCTTGTTTTGATTCAGGTTTTTTCTCTATAGTTTCTGTTTTATCAGTAATAGAGTCAAACAAGCTTCCAAAAACACTGCCGTTTGAGCTTGGTTCTGGGCTTGATGGAGCGTCAAATATGTTTCTTGGTTGTTCATTTGATAAAACATTTTCTTGACCAACCATAGAAGCTAAAAGCTTTATTGCTTTTTTAATATCATCATGAGAATCTTTACTTGTATCTATTGTTATTTGCATAATAATCACCTTTTTATATTGATTTGGTTTATTATAATAAAAATCTTTCGGGGTTTTTAGGGGCTGTGGGCCAACTTGGTAAGCTTCGAGGTTCGGGACCTCGTGATCCCGGTTCAAATCTAACCTTTAGAAAAGGTTAGGATCCAAAAGGCGAGCATAAAGCTCACCAAGGATAGACCTAATAAAGGTTGGTGAAATTCCGGGCAGCCCCATTTTAGATTCTAAAAGGTTAGCTGTAACCTAATTTTTAATCATAAGTTTTAAAAAGGCTGAAATTTTAACATTCTTGGGCGAGATAGACTGGGAGGTTAGCCCTCTCCTGTTACCTCTAACGGGCTTCAAGAGGAGTCGAAGCTTTTGAGAAGCTGTAATCCTTGCAGGTTAGTCTTAAGCTGTACTGTGAGATTCTGTCCTGTAGGATGGCAGTTATGTGAAATGGTTCAGGCGGGGAACCGAGCAGACCTAAGCGTAGTTGTTCATGCTTATAGGGTAGCGGAATCGAGAAAGGCTTAGGATCAACTAATTTGTAAGTTTATTAGCGACTTAATTGCATTCTCGCCCACTTTTTTATTCAACCAATATTGCTGGTTTTCCTGGCATTGCTTGTTTAGCTTTTTCTTGTTTGGAATTCTGCTCTTTAACAACTTCAACTTTACAATTAAATTCTTGTTTGAAGAATTCAATGCTGTCATTTGCAAACTCAAGCTCGGCTTCTTGATGTGTAACTATTTGGGGTATTTTTGAAGGATCCTTAACTAGTTTTTGAACAAGCTGGCTAACCAGTTCACCTTTTGTTTTAAGATCTGTTGTCATTACTGTTTTTATTATCTCTCCAATATTTCTTGTATTAACCAGTTGCTCTTTAACAATGCTGAATAATTTGTATTTCCAATCATCTGCAATAAACAAGGTTATCTTTTTTGGCTTGTCAACCTTTGCAAGCTTTAATACAGATGATATATCTTCAAGTATTTGTGAAGTTACTGTTCTGCTGCATCTATAGAATGATTTATCTTTGCTTCATCATGAACTGGCCATTTTTCAATATTTACAAATCCTTTTTTGCCAATTTTTTCCCATAATTCTTCGCAATAATGCGGAGTAAATGGTGTTAATATTTTTATTTGAGCTTCGATTATTTCATTGATTAATTGCTTGTTAAATGTTCCTGCTCTTCTTCTTGAATACCATTTCAAATTTCTTTGTAAGTCAAAAAATCCTCTCATTAATGTACTTCTGTAAAGAGTTAGTTCCATTGCATTTGTTGCATCTTTAATGATTTGGTGTAATTGTGATTCCATCCATTTGTCTATTTCTTTTTTATCATCTGTTCCTTTGTTATAATTCTCTAAAACAAAGCCATAAAATGTTTCTAATTTGTTTTTTATTGTCATTGCAAGATCTGGATCCCAGTCAACATCTGCTAGTTCTTCTCCGCTTGCAAGTATTGCCGTTCTTGTTATATCTGGAGAGAATGCCTTAACTAGTTCTCTTAATGTTTTGAAGTTGCCTTTTGATTTTGACATCTTTATTTTTTGAACATTTACAAATCCATTGACTCCAATTCCTGCAGGCCAGTGTTTTTCATCAAATATTCCGACGTGATTAAATATGTAAAATGTCAAGTGGTTTTGAACAAGATCTTTTCCGCTGTTTCTAAAATCAACAGGATACCAATAATTAAATTCTTCTCTCATCCTTTCAACAAGTCTTTTATCAAGATCTATATCTTTAACATTTCCCTTGTCCAAAAAAACATAATCAAACAATTTATCATTTATTTTATTAACCGGAACTTCCTTAAGCAAGTGAACTATTGTATAAAATGCCATGTAGACTGTACTGTCAGATAAACTTTCAATAACCCATTTTTGATCCCAAGGTAGCTTTGTTCCAAGACCAAACTCTCTTGTGCAAGCCCATTCTTTTAACCAGTCAACAACGTACTCAAATTGTGGTCTTATCTTTTCAGGATAAAGCTTTAATTCAGATAGTGCTTTCATTGTTTTTGATTTCCATTTCTCGTCTGAATATTTTAAGAACCATTGATCATCAACTATTTTTACATGACATTTTGTCAGACATCTGCAAACTACTGGTCTTGGCAGTTCAAACATCAACGCAGCTTTTTTTTCGTTTACAAAGTCTTGTATTAATTCTTCTTTAGCATTCTGCACTGTTTTGCCTTTGTATTTTCCAGTTATCTCCTTTAATACTCCTGTATGAAATTCTTTTTTGTATATCTCTTTTGTTGCTTCCTCGAGCTTTTTGTCTGCTTGGCTTACAATATTCATCTTTTCACATATTTCTTTTGCTGGAAAATCTCCAAATTCTTTTATTTTTATAAGAGAAATTAACTTAATATTTTGAACAAGTTCTTTTGGTACATTAAATCTTGATGCATTTTCTTGAACATCTTTTAATGCAATATAATCATAAGGTGCATGTGCTGGCACGCTCATTACTACTCCGGTTGCGTTTTCTGCAGAAACAAAATTAGCAGGCAGTATTGGCACTTTATTATTTGTTACAAGATTAGTGCATTCTTTTCCAATCAATGTTTCAGGTTTTATTGGTTTTATATCGATTAAAGAAAAATTTTGATCTTTTAGTTTTGCTACTGCTGCTTCTGCTATAATCCATCTTTCTTTATCCACCTTGGCTTCTACATATTTTACATTTGTATTAATCCATATGTTTGTCACTCCAAATGTTGTTTCTGGCCTGAATGTTGCACAAGGCAAATAATAATTATCAAGTTTAAACTTGACAAGCACCATTTGTTCAGGAACTTCTCCTTCTCCCTCTGCTCTTGCATGATCTCCTACAGGTGAATTTTCTTTAGGACACCAAACAACAGGATGCTCTCCTTGAACAACAAGATCTTTTTCAAAAAGCTTGTTGAATTGCCATTGAATAAATTTAGAATATCTTGGGTTTAAGTCAGTTGTAATAAAGTTTCTTCTCCAATCAATTGATATTCCAAAATCTCTAAAGTCTTGTTCTGCAGCTTTTGAGAAAACATCAATCCAATGTTTTGGCTCCTTAAAAGCAGGCAGATCTTTGTCTGTAAAACCCATTAGTTTGAGTGTATCAATTTGTTTTTGCTCATTTTCTTGAACTCGTTTAGCAGCAGTTTCTATAGGACTTCCTGTTGCATGCCATCCTTGAGGAAACAATACATTAAATCCTTGCATTCTTTTATATCTAGCAAATGCCTCAACGCGCATAGTTGTATATGTATGTCCTACATGCAAGTAACCATTTAGATAAGGATATGGAAATGTTACAAAGAATTTTTTTCTTTCTGGAATTGCATCTGCTTCAAATAATTTCGTTTCTTCCCACTTCTTCTGCCATTTCTTTGCAATCTCGTGAAAATCTAGCATAAGAATAAGTTAATAAGATTGTTTTATAAAGTTTACTAAGCTAGAACCTTCCGCTTTTTTTAATAAAATCAACTAATTCATTAAATATTGCTGGACCATTTTCAAAAACATATCTATATGGCATCACTACACTTTCTCCTTCTTTTATCTCAAGCTCAATATTATTAGTAAATCTTATCTCTTCAAGCTTTTTACCATCAAAAATTTTTTTAACTACAAGAACTGCATTGTCTGTTGGAAACTGCTTATCTCCAAGATTTCTAGCTTGAGAATTTTTCATTCGGGAAGTCAATAGAACTTTTGTTCTTTCTTTAGGTGGATGATCTCCTAGAATTCCTCCAAAAATAAAGTAATTAAACTTTTTTGCATCTTTTGGATTTAATGTTTTTTTAGCTTCAGGATCAAGAACACAACAATTTTCAAGATTTAGTTTATCAACAGATCTTTTTTCAACCTTTCCAAAAGGTTTTAGCTTTTCTTGATCTTTTGCATTTTTAACGTTTGTAAAAATAACATTATTCTTGCCAACAATTTTAGAGATATGTTTATACTCTAAAAAACACCATTTGTAAACCCTTGGCTCAAGATGTTCTATAATAAATTTCATAAAAGAAAAAAATTAAACTTTTTTGAATTCTCCTGCTGTGTCTATTAAGTCAACTTGTCCCATAAACATTGCTCTGCAACAGTATCTTTCAACATTTAATTCATCAAGCACGTCTTTTTTTGTCTTGCCTTTTTCAGTTAGTTCTTTGAATTTTTCCCAAAGGTGTGATATTGGTTTTCCGCATGAAAAACATCTCATTGGTATTATCATTTTTTCCTCCTAACGATATGATTTTTGAACTTTTGCACGAGCCTTTCCGTGCCTGTTTGGCTTGTGTGTTTCTTTTCTTCTTACATCTGCAACTAATAAAGTTCGGTCATAATCTAAGAATTGTTTGTGTAATTTTTTATCATAACCAACTAATGCCTTTGCAATTGCCAATCTTGCTGCTTCTGCTTGACTATTGATTCCTCCACCATTAATTATAACATTTAGATTAACATTCTTTGCAACATCTCCAGCAATTAATAATGGTTCCTCTATTTTTGTTCTGTAAATAACAGGACTTATTGTTTGTAATAATTGTGAATTAATTCTTACTACTCCAGAACCAGGGCTTAAACTAGCTCTTGCTATTGCGCTTTTTCTAGTTCCAGATGTATTTATTATCTTCATACTCTACCTCCAATTGCCTTGCAAACCTCTCCAAGACTTACGTACTTTGGAACCTTGAGATTTGATAAATCTGCATGTTTTAATCTTTCAAGTTTTTTGCCTTTAAATGATTCAGGAACTCCAATATAGCATAATAATCTTTCATAAGCTGCTTTTCCTTTTGCTCTTTTATGCGGCAACATTCCTCGTAATACTCGTCTAAAAAATCGATCTGGCATTCTTGAAATATAAGGACCATAGTTTACTTGTCCTCTTGTTGTTGTTGCATGATGATAGCTAGATTTAATAAAGTCAGAATTGCCGCTAAATACTGCCTTTTCAACGTTTAGTATATTAACTTTATTTCCTAGTAATGCTTGCTTTGCAGCATAGCTAGCTAATCTTCCAAACACTGCATTTGTTGCATCAAGATTTATTTCTGCCATTTTTAACCAATTATTTTAACATCCTTTGCTTTAGGATTTTTTTGAACTAATTCTTTTATCGTCAAGCATTTACCTTTTGCTTGTTCAATGATTTCTCTTGCTGATTCTGAAAATGAAAATGCAGCAACTGTTAAGCTATGATTTAATGATCCAGAACCAAGCACTTTTCCAGGAACAATAATTATTTCATTTGGTTTTGTAAATCTATTAATGCTTGATATATTCACAATTCTTCTTTGTCTTGTTGGCTTTTCAAGATCTTCAGCTATTCTTTTCCAAAGTCCAGACTTTTGAGTACTTGAAACTGTTTTAAGCTCTTGAATCAAGCTTTGTAATACACTATTTGTTGATCCTGTTCTTACTGCCATTTTTGTTTATTGAGGTGGTATTGAGCAAAGCGAAATACCACTACGATCGAAGTTGATAAGAAATTCTCACAAAGTGAGAATGTCTTATGCGGGAGAAGGGATTTGAACCCTCGCACCCACTAAGGGATACGGCCCTCAACCGTACGCATTTGACCAGGCTCTGCCACTCCCGCAAAAATACCAAATTTTTATTTGCCTAATTTCTCATCGAGCTCTTGAAGCTTTTCGTTTAAAACATTAAAAGCCTCAGTAAGCATTTCTTTAGGAGTGAGCTGTCCCCATGGCTCTATATTAAACACAAAAGTTGAGGGATCATATTCGATCTTAACAATATCATCATTTATTCCATCGCAAGCATCATAAAGATTATTTTCTTCAATTAATTTTTTGTCAATTTTTCCGTCTTTGAATGCCTTTTGTGGATATTTATCTTTAAACTCTTCAAATTTTGAATAATTATTATTTACAGTGATTGTTGGCTTGTAATTATACCAAACAAGTCCTGGTGAGAATTTTACGTGTTGTGATCCTTTTCCAAGAACTGCTGTTGCTTCTAAAATTAATTCTTGATTTTTTAATAATTTTGCAATTATCATTTCAGGATAGACTGGTTTTACTGCAGGATCTTTTGATTTTAGGTCTGATGCATAAACATATCCTGGGCCTTTTGCTTTCAGCACCAATTTTACAGTGCATCTTCCACATCCTTCCCCATTGCATTTGCATTTTTCAGGCAAAGTGTAAGATTTTAAATCTGTTGTTAGTGGAACTAATCCAAGTCTATGAGCAATCATTTCATCATAAAGTGCAGATGAGTTATCTGATAATTCAACATTTTCTATTGCAATTGTTGGTACACTGTCCATTATTGTTCGTCTAACTGCATTGGCTAGTGCGGGAGTTACATCTTTTAAGAGAAATATTGATCTGTTATTTTCTTTATTTTTACTAACAAATTCTATTTTACTCATACTCTTCTACCTCGCTTACCACCTTTCTTTCTACAGCCTCCATGTGGTATTGGAGTTACATCTTCAATTAGACCTACTCTTAATCCCATTCTTGAAAGTGCTCTTATTGCTGCTTGTGCTCCAGGTCCGGGATTTGTAGGACCATTATGTCCTCCTGGCGCTCTTACCTTTATGTTGATTCCTGTAATTCCTTTTTCCATTGCTGTTTCTGCGGCTCTTTTTGCAGCCATCATTGCAGCTGTTGGTGAGCTTTCCATTCTATCACTCTTTACCATCATTCCACCACTAGCTATTGCTAATGTTTGTGCTCCAGTTACGTCAGTAATATGAATTATTGTATCGTTATATGATGCAAAAATATGCGCAATTCCCCATTTAGAATTATTTTCTTGTCTCATGATTTGACCTCAACAGGCTTTTTTTGTGAAACTACTCGCTCAGGATGTTCTGGATTTACAAGGCTTGATTGTTGTGAAAATAAAATAAGCGGTTCTTCTTCTATGCTTACAAGATATGCCGGAGAAGTCACTTTTCGATCCTTAACAAATATATGCTCGTGAGTAATAAATTGTCTTGATTGTTTAAAGCTTTTAGCAAGTCCTTTTTTAAAGACAATTGTTTGTAGTCGTCTATCAAGTACATTATTAATTGTTAAGCCAAGAACCTCGTCAATTGTTGCGTTTTCTTTTAATAATCCAAGTTTTGCAAGTTTTTTCATCATTTGTTGCTTTTCAACTTCTGCTTGGCTGCCTGTTGCTGCAATCAATCTTTTTGCTTGATCTGCAAATGTTTTTAGTTTTGATCTCATTCTCCAAATTTCAGTTTTGCTTTTGAGACCATAATCTTGTAAGAGTTTATTTTCTTCTTCAATTCTTACTTTAAGCCAAGGATGTCTTGGACGGCTGTATTTTTTCTTTAATTTCTTAATGTCTCCCATTTTAGGTTTTTCCTGATTTCTTTGCAGGAGCTTTAACTCCTAATTTTACTTTTCCTTTATTTCTTCTGAAATTACTTCTTGTTCTTTGACCTCTTACAGGAAGTCCAAGAATATGCCTTACTCCTTTGTAAGACTTCATTATTTTCATGATTTTTATATCATTATCTTGAGCTAATTGTAAAGGAATTCCAACAAGATGCTTATCCAGTCCAGTTTCTAGATCTTTTCTTCTATTATATAGCCATTTTGGCAGATTTGCTTTTTCTGGATTTAGTATTAGCTCTTCAATAAGTTTTATTTCTTTATCATTTAATGTTCCTACTCTTTTATTAGAATCAACATTTGCAGCTTTACAAATAGCCATTGCAAAACTAACACCCACGCCCTTTATTCTGCTGAGTATATATGCAATGCTTTTTTTTCCATCTAAATCAGTGTTTGCAATTCTTACTAAATGTTTTATTTGTTCTTCAGCCATTCTATAACCGCAATAACCCGAAAGTTAGAGAATTAAAACTCACTAACCCTAAAACGCGATTAACTCGGGCTATACCTATCAAAAATAAGTGAGTATTTATAAATCTTACGGAGTCATTCTTTTTATTGTTCTCGGAAATGGTATTGCATCTCTTATTGTTTCTAGCTTGCATAGCCATCTTATAATTCTTTCAGTTCCCAGTCCATAGCCTGAATGTTGTACACTGCCAAACCTTCTTAAGTCAAGATACCAATTATAATTCTCAACATTTTCTCCTTGAGCTTTTAGTTTTTTAATCAATACATTTACATCTGTTTCTCTTTCGCTGCTGCCAATTATTTCTCCATAACCTTCAGGTGCAAG
>Ga0209542_10006588_pt1 | contig 22535 bp, 32 predicted proteins | sample RifCSPhighO2_01_FD_184028 | JGI IMG/M metagenome (GOLD analysis project Ga0209542, IMG submission 184028) | Soil microbial communities from Rifle, Colorado - Rifle CSP2_plank highO2_0.1 (SPAdes) (version 2) | ecosystem: Environmental > Terrestrial > Deep subsurface > Rock core/Sediment ... | reverse complement strand
AAAATTATTCAACTCTTACATATTCATCTGAAGGGGTTTTCCTTGCTTCTTCTAGGCGTCTCTTAGCTTCGTCAGTTAACTCTCCCTCTTCAGATAGTATATGCTTTATCACGGCAACATCCTTCTTTAATACAACTATATCCCTGTGCAAATGTTCCACGCTCAATTCTGCCATATATAGATTTATTTTCCCAAAGCTTATAAAGGTGTCTTTTGGATAATTCAGAATGTCTGTCTAAAAATAGATTTTAGGCGGATTTCTCCTGCTTAAGACCCTCGCCAGCTTTCTCTTCCTTCTTCTCGACTTCTATGCCTTGTTCTTTTTCGAGTTTCTGCTGTGTTGTAAGCTGTTTCATCATCTTTCTCTTTTCCTTGATCTTTTCATCTTTCTTCTTGTCCTTCTCCCCCTTCTTCTCCTTCTGCTCCTTGGAGGGGGTCTTTATCTCAACGCCAATGAGTTCGGAGAAGATGACATCTCCATCCTTTATAGCATGAACCCTAACTCTGCGGGGCGGCTTCTGTATTCCTCTTGCCCATATAGCCTCGTTGATGGATTTTCCTACAGAAACATCCTCAGCTTTCATGTGCTTTGTCAAGAATGTCCTTACAGCAGTTATGGCCCTCTTCGCTCTCTTCAGCCTGCTCCCCTCAAAAACATGTCTCAACGGTATTGTGAAAACTTTTTCCTCCATGTTTACACCTTCAGTCTTCCTCTTCTCCAGTGCTTCGTTTCGTGAACCCTTATCCTCCTTGACCTTGCCCTCTTCCCGAATTTCCTTATGTCAGCCCACCTGGGCGCTGCCTTGATCTTTGCCCTGGCTATCAGCCTTATTTTCCTTCCCAAAACTTTTGTTGATCCCATTATATACGCCTTATGCTTGTTTTTCTTCCCGAGGTCAGGACAGAGAGTATCTGCTTCAATTTCTCGTCTGTTATTGTCTCCTTCAGCTGTCCGCTCTGGTAAAGCTGTATCAGGTACATCTCGAGCTGCGGGACAATCGGGTTGTTCACAGCTCTCAGCCTCCCCAGCCGCTCAACGGCTTCCTTTGAAAGTATCTTTCCGAGGATGACCTTTTTTAATCTCTCCAGCTCCATCTGTTCTGCTACTGAGCTTTCCATGTGCTCGCCCTGTCAACAGCGCTCTGTCCTTTCGCTGTTATTACCCTTCCCTTCCTTGGTTTATCCACCTTGGTGACAAGTCCTTCCTTTTCAAGCTGCTGGAGCATTAAACGTATGATCTTCCCCCCTGCTTTCATATGATGCGCAGGCCTTACCCCCCTTCTCCTTTTTGAACCGTAAACAGTCCTCAGCCTCTGCACCCCAAGGGGTCCATTAAGGTAGATTTTTCTCAGAATAGCCGCGCCTCTCAGGTACCACCAGTCTAATTGCTGGGGCGGCCTCTCTGCGGAAACCCCTGTCTTCACGAATTTGCTCCATTCCGGAGGCTTTATTTCCCCCTTTTTCTTCAGCTCTTCCGCCAGTCTTTTAATTGCGGAAGACGGCTCCGCGTCTTTAACTGACATGACACCTCTATATCCAGCGAGGCTTAAAAGCTTTTTGGTTTGCTCTTTTTCTTGCATTTGCACTTGGAGAGTAGGTTGAAGCATCTTTTGCAGAGAGAGCTTTCCACCTCTCCGGGGATCGGTATGTTGTATCTCTTGCAGAACAGTCCTATCAGTTCGGTGTATCTCTCCCTCTTCTCCGGCATTTTGGCTGTCTGGGAAAGAAGTATGTTTATTCTTTCCTTTGCTATCTGCCTCCTCTCCCCTTTCATCTTGTAGAATCTCTCTCTCCTCAAAAAATCACATGGTGCGCCAGCCGAGATTTGAACTCGGGTCGCGAACTGTTTGCTGCGAATTGGCAAGCTCGTATCCTGCCGCTAGACTACTGGCGCTTGCTCATATTGAATTGGAGAAAGTTAAAAAGCTTATATATCGGAAATCTAATCTAATTATGAAACCAGCGATATCCGTTGTCATACCCACGCTTAACGAGGGAAAGTTTATCGAATATACCCTTGCTTCTGCCAGAAACCAGGACTTCGAAAAGAAGTATGAGATTATAGTCTCAGATAGCAGCAGCAAGGACAATACTGCCAGAATTGCAAGGAAGCATGCTGACAGAGTCATTGTGACTAAGAAGATGGGCGTTTCTGCTGGTCGCAATGCAGGGGCTGCAGCAGCGAAGGGAGATCTGCTCTTATTTCTTGATGCAGACACCGTGCTTTTGCCAAATGTTCTGAGCGAGGTCTATGATTATTTCCAAAAGCATAGGCGAGTCATAGGGCTCAATGTCCCCCTGCTTTGCGACAGCTACCAGAAAAACATTCTGTATTTGGCTTCTACATATGTTTACAGGGCGCTGAAAAGAGCTAAGCTCCAGCCCATCTATGCTGTCTGCTTCGCCTGCAAGCGCAATGCATTCTTTGAAGCAGGGGGCTTTCCTGAGAATCTTAAAGTTGCAGAAGATATTCACCTTGGGCAGAGACTAAAGAAGCTGGGCAGAATAGACTACCTGAAGAGCACCTTTGCCATAACTTCTTCCAGAAGGCTTCAGAAATGGAATTTGCTGAAACAGTTAAACGCATGGCCGCTGGGATATCTGTACATAAAATATCTTAAGCTCCAGCCAGCGTATCCCCCCATAAGAAGCGCCAAGAAATAGTCTAGTGAAGGTTATTGGCTATGGCCCTTGCAAGCTGTTCCGCTTCCTGAGGGCTGGAGTATTTGGTTGTTTTATGTTCGCTGTCTCCGTTGTATCTAGGAACAATGTGAAAATGAACATGATCAACAACCTGCCCAGCCGCCCTTCCATTTCTCTGCTCAATCTTAATTCCTTCTGGCTTTGTTGCCCTGTAAACCCCCTTTGCTATGCTTTGAATAAGAATACCCATGTTTTGCAGCTCCTGCTGGTTCAGCTCAAAGAGCGTTGCGGCATGTCTCTTCGTTATTAGCAGTGTGTGCCCCTTATTCACGGGATTTATGTCCAGAAATGCAAAAAATTGGCTGTCTTCGTACACCTTTGCTGAAGGTATCTTCCCCCCTGCTATCATGCAAAAAACGCATTGGTCCGCCATGCATATAATTTAATGCAACCATTTAAATCATTTCATGTTAGAGGGTTTTACCATTATGCCCCCCTCTTTGCTGATGCAGGCTGGTACTATGTCTATGTTGTTTTCTTCCGTGGCCAGCTCTATCTCCCTTACGCCTGCTATCAGCGCTGTGTAGTAGACATTTGGGCACAGGAGCAGCGCTGCCCTTCCCAAGCGCCTGTATGCATTCAGGCAGAATGAGGAAAGCCTGTCCAATTCGAGCCTTTCCAGCTTGCTTAGTTCATGAATTATTTTCCCTATGCCTATCAGGTCCTCCCAGAAAAAGAGCGGACCCAATCTTCTGTATGTGCATGCTACGAAGTTGACAGAACCATATCTCTTCAGCACCTTTGCAAGCGCCTTTGCGTTGCAGAAAGTTCCTATGAAGACAGTTTTGCCGCCTCCATAAGAGCTCAAAACTCTTGCAAGGTTGTCAGAATAGAAAACCGCTTCCCTCCCCTTTACATTCCTTTCAGTGATCTCCCTCGGCGAATTCGCAATGTCCAGGCCTCTTACCTTCATGCCATGCTTCTCCCCTATCCTGAGGTATTTTCCTTTTGGCGTGCTCAAAGCGCTTCCCAGATCCTTCACAAGCCTGAAGCTCTTTACACCGCCCTTCAGTCCGTAGCAGATGGTTGCGCTCGCCCTCAGCACATCAACCGCAACAAAGGAGTCTGCCTTCTTGAAATTACCTACAGATGTAGTTATGTCCATTTTATTACTGATCTATCTGTGTTTAAATAGAAAATGAGCCAAAATAATCAACTGAAGGAAAGAGCGCTATGAACATCATGGATTATGTCATCAGGGACATTCACAAGGTTAGCATAGTTAGAAACTTCTTTCAGTTTTTCATAGGACTAAGTCTTTTCATAGCTACAGGCGTTCCTGCAGACTATCTTCTTATAGCAATTGCCTCCCTAGGATTTCTCCTGGCTTATCAGTCTGCATACAGCCTGAACGACATACAGGACCTCAAGGAAGACTCGCAGGATCCTGTAAAGAAGGCGACAAAGCCGCTGGCAAGAGGGGATATCAGCGTTCAGGAGCAGTCTGCAAGGATGTTCCTTTATCTCCTGTTGGGGCTCTCCATGAGCTTCTTGGTCAATATCGCATTCGCCTCTCTTGTTGTATTGTGCGTCTTCTTGAACTTCCTCCATTCCTACAGGCCGCTGGGCCTTAAGTATTCTCTTCTTGGACTCGTCAACCTCTTCTTCATAGAATCCATCAAATTCTCTGCGGGATGGTTTGTGCTGGGAGGCAGTCTTCTGGATATCCCATACTTTATGGTATTTTTCATGTCATCTGCCTATACGCTTTCCTATTTTGTTTACAAGAAGAATATAGATTTGGACAGTCTTAGGAAAAAGAGGTCAGTTCTGTTATTTGCGTCTGCTGTGGTGTTTTACCTTGTTTCGTTGTATTCATACAAGCTGTACAGGCTGCCCCTGATAGGTGTTTCCCTGGTATTCCTCTTTCCCTTGCTAATGATGCGCACTAAAGACTTCTATGGCAAGCTTAAGGGCGGAATAGTCTTTGTTATACTCATATTTGTATTCTTTAATCTGCTACTGCTTCTGTCGCCAGTTGAGCCGTTCCGTTCTGCAAACATGTACCTAGCATCCCTTTTTTAATGATAACCCTATTCAGAATATTTATAAAGACTAATAGTGAAGTCTAGTAGTGTTGGTATATGAGACCTATTGATGATGACATATGGAATGTTGACATAGGCAACAGTGCAAATAGGGTCGGATGGGATTGGTGGTGGTGGCTATTTTTCATTCCTGGAAAGACCCCGGAGAAATCCGAACAGCTTATGATTCTCTGGTCTACAAAGGAGTGCGAGAAGATATTCGTTAATGACTACCTCTGGAGAAGGAAGGGTCTGCAGAGAGACGGAAAAGCCTTCAAGTTTGGCGGAATGGTCGCTGCATGGTATTTCGACGGGGAAAAGATGATAATGCCTATGATCCTGGAGGATTCTGACCTGTATCTGGATAAAAACATCATAACGAATCTGGACAGGAGCATCTTCTTCAAAGGCGGGAAAAACAGCTCTGTGGCGATAAATAATGGAAAGACAAAGTTCCGTTTCAACATCAAGGACTGGACAGACTTCATGTCAGAGGGGCGCCGGAAGGCTGACAAATATATTGGGAGGTTTGGCTATGATGTCTTTAAGATATATGGGACAAAGTTCGAGGGGGAGATAGTGGAAGGCAACAAAAAAAGGAAGGTAAGTGGCACCGCGCATTTCCAGAAGGTCAGGATGAAGGTGCCTTCTATGCCATGGTATTGGGGGATGTTCCATTCTTCCAATGGGTCTTACATAGAGTATTTTGTCCCGTACATAGGCATCCCATGTTTTCGCAGAACTGACAAGGAGGAGAGCTTCTTTAACAGGGGGGGCATCCCTATTTACGGCACACTGAAGTTTTTTTACGAGCCCGACAAGGAGTGCTATACCTTTTCAAAGGTCTCTGTCAAGAAAACAGTCGAGAACGGCCTTCCATTGTTTACGGTTGTTGCCAAGGAGAAAAACAGAACGCTGCGCATGAAATTGAGGGCATATAGCAGAGCCCTATGGGACTTCAAACAGCCGCTCCTGGCCAGTTTCAATACAAAGTTATTCTACAACGAGTACCCGACTGTTCTGGAGGAGTTCGAGCTTAGGGACGGGGACAAAGTCATATCCAAGGAGAAGCTCGGCAGTGTGGTTGGCAACACGGAGCATACATGGGGACTGCTGTTCTGAAGAATGATTGGTGGGGTTGGCAGGATTTGAACCTGCATCAGCGGTTTTCTCTTTCATAGCAGAGAGCTCAATTCTCCAAAATGTATTTGGAGACCGCCGTTTGCTATGTCTTATTCAGACATCTTAGCCTGATTGGACGACAACCCCATGGAGCCTCAGGAGAGATTTGAACTCCCGACCTGCCGCTCACTCGGTAACCTTACAAGGTTCGGCTCGCTTGTGCGATCGGCCGCTCTACCGGACTGAGCCACTGAGGCATAACTATCATAATGCTGGGTAGCTTTTAAAACTATTACGCTTTCCTTTTCCAGCTGCCTGTTTCTGAGAAATAGCCTTCGTATTCAGGGTTCTTTGAAAGTTTCATCTTCAGATAATTCGCTATGTAATATCTGAAGCATAATCTGTAAAAACCTTTTGCAAACCTTCTGGAAGAAACTGGCAGTGTTAATTCTCTGGTGAAGTTCACTTTCTTTCTCCTAAGCTGCCTGCTCATGTTATAGTCCTCCATGAAGCGAATTCCGAACTTGTATCTCTTCAGTACATCTCTTTTGAATGCCATGTTTGCCCCCCATATGTTGTTATATCCGAACTTCGAAAGAAACCTTGGGAACAGATCTGCCCATATGCGGAAGTTCTTCCTCATCAGATAGCTTCCATCATAGCAGCTAAGCGGGCCCGATATGGCATCATACCCTTCAATGTTCTTGATTATCTTCTCTGTCCAGTCCGATGGCGACCTGCTGTCTGCATCGCAGAATGCGATGATGTCGCCTTTGGCTATATCTAGTGCCATGTCTCTGGCCTTTCCTATTCCGCTCTTGTCATCGTAAACCACTCTGTCTGCATACTTCTTTGCTATCTTTACTGTATTGTCTGTAGAATGGTTGTCTATTACTATTATTTCAGGTCTTATTTTCTGCTTGCTTAAGAGTATAAGGCATCCTTCTAGGAAGTTCTCCTCGTTCTTTGCGCATACTACTACTGATATGCTGCTCATAACATATTCCTTGTTTTTATTGGTGTCGCGGGTGAGATTTGAACTCACGACCCCCAGATCTCTCATCGCACATGCGTGCTAGACACTCATATTTGTGAATATGAGTCTGGTGCTCTACCAGGCTGAGCCACCGCGACGATTTCTTAGAATATGAAGGAGAGCTAATTTAATAAAGATGCTAAAACTTATTTATATCCAGCGCTAGGATATCTGTATGAGTTTTTTAAGAAGAAGCTATGATGAGTCATACTACGATGGCAGCTTATTGAGCAGGAACCCCTTTCTGAAGATTGACATAAGAAACAAGCTAGAGCTGATAAGCTCCTTTAAGCGGAGCGGAAGTTTGCTGGAGATAGGCTGCGGGGATGGGAAGCTGTTGACTAGCCTGAAAGGCAGATACGATGTCGCAGGCACAGATCTGTCAGAATACGCCATTCGAAAGGCCGCTGGATCAATCGACAAGAACAAGCTGAAGGTTTCTGACATAGAAAGAGAAGCCATAAGGGGCAAGTACGATATAATAGTAGCATTTGACGTACTCGAACACCTAAGGAGTCCAAAAGCCGCAATTGCGAAAATCAGGAAGTCATTGAAACAAGGCGGGATTCTCATTTTTTCCGTGCCCAACAACTACGGAATATTTGGAAACATCATGACAAGAATATTTAACTATTTAGACAGTACCCATGTGTCAACTCTTAAGAGAGAGGAGTGGATCCAGCTGGTTAAAGACTCCAATATGACTATAGAAAAGACCATAAGCCAATCCCCGCTCGGGTTTTTTGAATCAGATATAGCGAAGCATTTCTCATTCAACTTGGTGGTTGTCGCTGGAAGAGAATGACAACCAAGGGTGGTTTGGCGGGCCCAGTGGGATTCGAACCCACGGCTTGCAGCTGACTTCGCTCTCATAGCTTTCGCTCGATTCTTTTAAGACAAGCTTAAAAGGCTGCCACTCTACCAGGCTGAGTTATGGGCCCATGCCTATAGTTTGACAGCGGGGCTTTTAATGTTTATTCTTTAGAAAGAGCTTTCTGCAGCTTTTCCTTTAACTTGCCTTCTGGAACAAACCAGATGCCAAACGTCCCGTTGACATCAGAAACTTCAACGAGTCCCTTTCTCCCTTCCCTCTGCCTCTCTATGAAAATCTCGCTTTCATCCACCTCCAGGGTCAGCTCCTCGCCCTTGATGTTCTTGAAACCGTCCGCCCTCACCTTCCCTATCTCCAGAAGCCTTTCAGCAACGCCTCTGTCAATTTTTATAATAACAGGCATAGAAGCTATTGCATTCTGTGGATAAAAAGAATGGCGGTCGGGCCGGGAAATTCGCTGCTTCAGCAGTTTCGAACCCGGGTGTGTTGAAGGTTAACAGTAGTTAACCCTTCTCAGCCTCTCTGCATTAGTATTCGACAGAGCCGAATACTAACCACTATTAGCTGAATAGAGGACTTACCTCACAATCAAATACTACCCGACCATGTCTTAAATTTATGTTTATCATTTAAATAATAGCATTCTTAGCCGCATTTTATAGATCTAGTAGCTTTAATTTTTCATGTACACCTTCTCTAATTCTATTTTTCTTATGAACTATTCTTATATGGGGTAAGATGCAATTTTTAATAAAAAGCACGTTTTTTCTAGAAATACAGAACTCTGTTTCATGCCATCTCCCTTCAACTATTCTTCCATCTCTGAAAACAGATATTCCATATCTTTTGGTAACAGATACACCACATTTCATGAATTTCTCAATAATGCTTATTAATTTCTTATTTTTCTTGTCATCTGTTATCCTTATAACATATTGGGGAGATTGCATTCTTTTGATTCTTACATCTCCGTCTCCATCTATTACTCCTGCTAGATAAGCGCCAAAATTTGCTTCATAATTAGATACCCAAGCAGGAATTCCTGTTTTTGCTATACCCTCTTTTCCAAACCTTTTAAGTAACTTATTCACAGACGTATGTATGTCAATTGTTCCATCTCTTAGAGTATGTATGGTTAAATCTCTACCGTATACTTCCCTTAGTGTTTTTCGGAACTCTTTTAACATCGGTATTGATTTGATACCAACATGTACTCCTATGTCTGTTCTTTTATAGATTTTATTTCTTTTCATAGTATTGTAAGTAGTTAGCTTTCCGTCGGTTTGTAGCACGCCTAAGAAATATGCTAATCTTTGATAATCCATATTTTAGAATGCCTTTTCCTTGGCTTATACCCAATTAACTCTCGGAAGTGAAAATAGGCAACCTCTGCTTCCTATGGAAATAATCCTAATAGAAGAGAGATGTATTAAAAGCTTTAAGAAACTGTTGGTGCGTTCATGATTTTTTCTCCTCTTCTACAAGGAAGACTGAAACGAATATGCCGGCCGCATCCTCATACATGGGTCTGCCTGCAGACATGCCAAATGACTTAGCATCAGGGGCCCAGAAGGATCCGACGGAAGCTTCGCCATTGTCATCAAAATTGATGGGACCCTGGTAAAACTCTACATCGGGCCTTGCCATGAGACCGGGCTTGACAAGGGAGTCGACTGTCCTAAAACCAGTATTTGTATCGTGCCACTCTCCGTAAACATCCAACTTGCCTCCAGAAGCGTTTATCCTTAGCCTTGTAGCTACCTTGTCTTTCCTGAATAAAGCATCTATGTCTATCCAATAGTGAGTCGCCACATCCGGCAACTCGCTTTTTCTGCAGAATATCCTGTCATGAGCAACCTGCGGCGGAACCAGCCCTACAGTCATGCCAGACTCGATTGTGATTATCTCCGCCAGCTTCAGCCTGTTCCAGAAATCCAGTCTGGAGAAATAGCTCATGTCTCGTCTTGCCCTGAATCTTTGCGGTATATCCTTTTCGGAACGGGGAGCGTATAAGCCTGGCTTGGTTGGAGCGGGTATGGAACTGTTGTGTATCTTTTCCCCAATGCAATAGGCAGGCTCGAAATGAGTCTCTACATCGCTTGCCATAAAAAACTTAGGCTTCCAATCTTTTTAAACGCTTACAGATTTTGGTGTTTCCTGTTAACCAAACCGCCCTGATACAGAGTCCACCCGGCTTTCTTATTTCTGAGAAATATCTTCTCCATGCCTCTGAACTCCCTTATGCTACCATGTCAGCTGTTGACATATTTCCATCCTGGCATCTCTTTTGCAGAAAATGCTTTAGGTCCCCTCCAAGGAGCGCTTTTAGGAGGACTCTGCAAAGCCTTCTTGACAAAGCTTAGCATCTCCTTATAGTTCTTCGGGTTCCAGAAACCGCGATAAGACATAGACCACACAGGCAGTTTCTTGAACCATACAATTTCCAAGCCCTGGAACGGTTCCCCTCCAACATACTGATCAACGTATGTCCAGTCTCCTTTGTTGATTACTATGGTCTTAAGCCCTGGTCTGGGAGCAGATTCTTTTGCATCCCTGTCTGCCCAGCCTTCAATAGAATTAAGAAACTTTAGCAAGTCCTTGACTGTAAAAGACATAAGAAACATTGGTTTAGTATAATTAAAAAGGTGTCTCCAGCGTCCTGATCTTCCCGTCTTTTCGACAGTACAAACCAGATCGATGCGCCGATTCACTTCCGTGTTCGTTCCACGTCAATAGCTATTAAAACCACAGACCGAATGGGAACGGGTCTTACCGAGCGCTCTTTGACCGGAGACATTTATTATCATAACTGCAATCTATTTAAAGATAATTGGTCCCCGCTGGGTGATTTGAACACCCGACCTATCGGTGATTGCGGAGCGTTGCTAAATGATAAACACTAAGCGTGCTCATCTACAGCCGATCGCTCTACCAGTCTTTTAGCTACAGACTCCCACTAGAGTCTATAAGAGCTAAGCGGGGTTGATAGAATTAGTCTAACAAACGTATATAAATCGTCTTACCTTGAGACCTTTACCCTTATGGTGTTCTCCCCCTGGGGTCCATAGAGAACAACAATGTTAGAATGCCTGGAAATAGCAAGCGTCCCCTCCCTTCCTCTTACCTCGCTCTTCGGCAAATGAAGATCTCCGACAATATCAGCAACAACCTTTACGTTGTAATGCAGCACTCTTGTCTCGTGTTTGCCCATCTTTCCAACCCTCCATACGAGCTCAGTTCCATGATTCAGCTTTCTTATTGTAGGCTTGAGCGTTCCGAACTTCCCTGTCAGCGCAAACTGCGATGGTACAATGTCCTTGACAATGACAGAGTCCCTGTCCCTTGCCCTGTTTGCAACCGTTATTGACATTGACACCTCATCGCCCTTCCTCAGCTCGTGCTTGTTTGCATGCTTCGTTACAAGCAGCGCTGTATAGTTGAGATACCATACGATCCCCCCCGCGATTATTGCAATAAGCAAGAATGAATAGAGCAAATTCAGTTCGGAGTATCTGATTTCTGCAGCTTCTCCAGGTGAGAGACCCACGCTCCATACCGCTTCCCTTCCGCTAAGGCTTGTTGGATCAGGGCCGGAGTAAAGCACAAGCGGGTTCTTTGATATAATGGATTTCAGCTGCGCGTCTGCCTCAACATTACCTGTGTTCTTTGCGCTCAAAACAACAAAATCAGCCAGTATTATGGAAGATACCTTTTTGTCATAATCAAACTCCTCTATCCTGGGTATCGTGAATAATTTCGTGTCCTCATATATTACCTTTCCGCTTGCATCCGCAACCTGCACAAGCAGGGAATAATCCGCGGGCTTGACGCCTGCCAGGTCAAAGCTCTGGGAGAACTCCTTCGTGTCAAAGGGCTGCATCTCGCCATATGCAAGAGTTTTCCCATCAATGCCTATGGAGAGCTTAAGGATTGTGTTTACATTTCTCGTCCCGACATTCTCCACAGTGCCGCCCACAGTTATCTCGTCCAGGCATGTTATGCAGCTGACTAAAAGGTTTGTTACAATGACGGATGTGACCTGCAGGATGTTGGCAGCGAACTGCGTTTTGGCAACAGCGCCGTCGCTTGACCTTGTTATGGAGAAGTCATAATTATACACGCCGGGCCTGGCGTCCTTTCCAGGCAGGAAGGACACTTTGGGTGTTGCAATCTGCCCCTGCGCAACCTTTACAGCGCTTGAGTCTATTGTGATCCAGGCAGAGGGAACCCCGACCGCGGAGATGGAGAACCAGTCCTCCTTTCCAGAGTTTGTTATCTTCATATCAAGCGTGTAGCTCCTTCCCGCAAGGAACTCCTTCGCCCCCTCAACGGAGATAGAAAAGTCTGCAGCAGCTACGGGCTGGATAACGAGCAAGAGCGGTATTAGTAATAGCAGATACTTTTTCATGTTATCTTCTTTATTTTAAGAAGAGCTGGCTTATATACTTTCCTATAAGACTTTGCCCCATCCGATAAGATGCCATCTCTCCCCGTACTTCCTGGAAAGCACGATCTTCTCCCCTTTCCCTATGCATATGGGTATTCTTAGGTCAAACGAAACAACGCCCTTCTTAAAGCCTGTTGCTGTCCCGACAGTCTTCGCTATCCCTGCGTTCAAAAGAAGCAGTTCCCCGTTCTTGACGCTCTCTATTCTCTGCTCTCCAATCTTGTCAAAAAGAGTTATTTGGGCGCTTAGGGAGTTCAAAACAGGCGGCAGTTCCCTTCCTGCAAGGTTTCCTCCTATGGAATCAGCTTTTGTGTTGGAGGGGTCCAGCGTTGTTTTGATGCCAAGCAGCCCTCCCGGTCCTGCTTCATCAAGATCCTTTCCAGCCTTCTGTATTCCAATAACCTTTGTTTTGAGGGGAACGGTCTTGCTTCCGATCCTGATGCCGGGCCTTATTTCTATTTCATCATTGATCTTAAGCATGCCCTGGACAAGCGATCCGCCCAGGATCCCCCCGTTCATCCCCTCAGGCTCTGTCCCGGGCCTGTTTATGTCAAATGATCTTAGAACCATTAACCTGGCAGAAAGACTGGGATCCCTCTTTGGCGTTTTTATGATTTCTTCTATCGCCTCCAGCAGCTTGTCTATATTTACCCCCTGCTTTGATGACACAGGGACTATAGGAGCATTTTCAGCAACGCTTCCCTTAAGGAACTCTTTTATCTGCCTGTAATTATTCAATGCCTGCTCCTTTGCAACAAGGTCTACCTTTGTCTGCGCTATGACGATGTTCTTTATCCCGACTATGTCTAAAACCTTTAGGTGCTCCCTTGTCTGCGTCTGGGGGCATTCCTGGTTCGCAGCTATCACAAACAGGACCCCGTCCATCAGGGCTGCGCCGGAGATGACTGTTGCCATTAATGTTTCGTGCCCCGGGGCGTCAACAAACGAAACAGTTCTTACAGCTTCGCACTTCTCGAAGTCCTTCTTGCATTTCTCTGTCAAGGACAAACTAGAGCATTTTGTGCATTTGTAGATAGTTGCGTCAGCATATCCTATCTTTATTGTAATGCCCCTCTTCAATTCTTCGGAGTGCTGCATCGGCATTTTTCCCGTTATTGCCTGGACTAAAGTGGATTTTCCGTGGTCAACGTTTTCGGTCAGACAAAAAGAATTTGTCTAATGTCCGAGCGTCCCTATATTGACCTCTGGAATCAGTCTGGGGTCAGTCATATCTCTATGAAGAACTGGGAATCTTATAAAGGCAATCTATTCAACTTTTCTTATTGTTATTTTATTCCAGTTATCAAGTATGTGATGAGCATCGAATCCAATGCTTTCTAAATTAAAATCAGTAAACAACGGATCGGGTTCCCAATCTCCAGACCCCTTGTATTCCTCATAGCGCCTTTCACTTTCGTTATTATATTCTTCCTCCCAGGCTCTCTTCTCTTCCTCTTCAAATGTTTTGCACATCTCCCTTTCTCTGAAACTGATCCTTGAAATCTCGACTTTATTGTCTTGCATATCGAAAGATACTAACGTAGCTGCTTCCACAGTTTCGTCATTCATAGTGTCTTTGACTCTTCCAAACAACCTTCCCTCATAGGAATCTGCAATCCTCCTCACCAAGAAGGTATATTCTATTCCATTAAGGCGGTCTAGCTCGAATGACACAAGCGAAGGAGCCTGTCCCTCATTAACTATTCTCTTGGCTGCTTCTATGTAATTGCCTTGGTGAAGCAATTTTACAATTTCGCAGAAATCATCCGCCCCATAGATCCCTATTGCAGAATGGTTTATTTCGACATAGACTGGCATCTTATCTATGCATTCCCTTGTAAGTTCCCTGATCTTCTGCTTCTCGGTTTCAGAGAACGCATCCAGTTTCTGCTGCATAATTTGGATTACATACTAAAGGATTTAAACGTATCAAGAAAAGCCATCTATGAATTCCCTTGCCTTTTCCAGATTCTTCAGGTGATACCGCCCTCTGGATTCTATTATCCCATCGCTCTCCAGTCTCCACATAGCATGTGCAAAGATCTCCCATCCCACTATCTTTGCTACGCCCTCTAGATCGCTTACGGAGTAGCCTCTTACTGGATTTCTGAGCATATAGGTCACTATAGTTTTGCTTGCATCTAATTCTCTTTTGTCTGTCAAATCGCCACCTTATTTCACATAGAAAGAGAGCACTGTTGCCCTTCTGTCTGTGGGATCATGTTGCATGTCTTCCTCGGGTTTTTTAATGAGCCTGCCTTCATATCTGAACAGATCTGATGACATTCTCTGAAATGCAAGCAGATATGGTCTCTCCAAGGAGAACTCCATGAAAGATATGTCCGGGTTCCTTTCCATTGTATTGTGCGTCCTGTGGACTATGTCTCTCTCTTTCATTTCTTTAATGGCTCTGCGTATTCTCTCTATCTCCACTTCGCCATGCCCCTGTCCTGCATAAACCTTTATGTGCGAGATGCGGGAGCTTTCTGGCTCAAGTTCTCTTGTGGCAATCTTTAGAACAGCGTTCTCAAATCTAGCGGATCTGTATGCTGGCATGGAAGTTCTTTGTTTGTAAAGAATTTAAACAGATATGCATCTGCGTCAGATGACGAATTTATTTATTGGCTTCCTCTTTCTTTTCCTTCGGCTGTATTCCCAAGATGGTTGCGATGTCCCCCTCCCCCTCAATGATCTTGCAGTTTATTTGTTTGGTTGTCGCAGAAACAGTATTGCCAGAGATGTTTTTCCTTTTTCTCATCCCTTTCTTTGTTGAATTGAATCCAGGCCCTTTAGATAGAAGTATTCTCCTTCTTGCTCCGCCAGGAAGGTCGAATCTCATCGGGAAACCTTCCTTGTCAGATCCCCCTGTGAGTTGAAGCTTGAAGCCTCCCAACCCGACAAGGTTCCCGTCAAACTGGTCGCCTATCTTCATTCCAACAAGGCTAGGCGCTTCCATATCCTTCTGGAAAGACTTTCGTGTCTTCGGCTCATTAATAACTATGTAAGTCATAGCTTCTATTCAGAACCAATGTATTTAAAGTTTAGCTGGACATAATATCTTATGGATCGTCTAGCGCGTATCCAGGGCATAATAGAGGGAATGAAAACCAGTCCATTCGGATTCCTCTACTTGCCTCCCGCAAATGGCGTTGATTCGCTTATAAAATATCTTGCCTGCGCAAATGGAGAATCCTGCAGAACAGTTGTTATAAAGAGACTCGATATAGAGAGGTTAGAGGCACGAGAATTCCTGGAAGAGTTCGCATGCATTGAGTGCACTTATCATGAGCTAAGAAAAGACGACTCTCAAAATATACAGAAAGGCTAGAAATAAAGGCTGGTGCAGGATATAGATTGTAAGGGAGTTCCTTCCGAGAAGTGAGATGCTCTTTACAAATGTTCTCTTTGACATATCCCTTATCTTGAATGCTCTTCTGCTGCCTTTGTAAAACTTCTCTCCGAATCCCATTCCCATGAGGAAGAATCCGAACCAGGGGAGCAGCGGCTCATAATCCAGAGAGCTCAAGTCCGCAGGTATGAAACCCAGCCAGAACAGCCATGGGAATTCAAATCTCATTGTATGGAGCATGGCTCCTGCTACGACTATTGCCAGTCCTATGATTATGTTTTTCCTGCCGAACCTGTAGAATATGTGCGACAGGATGATTGACAGGCCTATGAGATGGAGTATGCCGAACCAAACCGCATATTGCGGAATGAGGAAGAGCGTCGCCAGTGTTATGAGCATCCCCAGGGAGAATACGGTCAGCCCTCTTGCAAACACGCGCTTTGTGTCTTTCCTTCTTGTATGGCTTATGTAAAGCGACAGGCCCGCTATAAACACAAAACTCCCGGCAACCAGATGGGGGAACAGGAACCAGTAGAGCCATCCTCCCTGGAACTTGAAGATGTTGAGGAAGTGGAGTGTGAATGACCAGTTGAAGATCAGCATCCCTATGACTGCAAGGCCTCTCCAAAAGTCAATCTCCCAGAATCTTTGCATTCAGATAGTAGTGTTAGTTTGATTTAAATCCTTTAATACAAATCTACATCTATGCCGCCAACCGCAGAGATAACATTTTATCGGGGCTTTGACATGCCTGTGACAAGACTTGAGGAAACGCCCGATCCTGTTGAAGAAATTGCAAGGAACTTCCTGAAGTATCTGAAAGGAAGGGGCATAGATTATACTGTAGAAGAACGAGATCTGAAGGAGGGGAGGCTTGTTATAAAGGGTGAGAGTCTGAAGGAACTTGACGTAGAAGGTGCGATGAACTCTGCCAAGCGCATTTACGCTAATTTCTGGGGCAAGAATGTCGGGACGCAAATAGAATTCAAAAAAGACTAGAATCTAGAACCTGTTTCAATCTCTTCTCTTATTCTTAAGAAGGATTCTGTATCTTGCATGGAATCTTCTTGATCTCTTTCCTGACAAACTACTTCCTCTTTATCGGAGCATCTATCAAGAAACCTTTCATGCTCATCTTTTGCAGGACCAAACTCTATTATGGGCTCTGCATCTCTGAGGAAAACATCTGGTTTCCTATCTTTAATATGTCTTGAGGATATTGCGTTTTTTACCGCATTTCTTAATCTGCTGTAAGATTTGAATTCATTAGATTCCCAGAGATCTCGATAAGAAGTGAATTGCTTGCTCTTGTTTTCATCTGATTTGGCAGTCTTCACATCTTGAGGAGCATATGTTCCATATTTCTGAAGTTCCCTTACCAGTGGTCTAATAGCAGAGACGGCTTTTGGAGAAATTCCTTGTAAAGCTCTTAGAGAAGTCTCACCAGAAACTATCTGGTCTGCAATGTTAAGATAGCCAACATCCATCATAATTATCTATCATTCGATGTGTAAATTATACATATAAAGTTTAGTAAAGATATCCCCACGTCTGCAGAAGGTCAGAATCCTTGAGCCATCTCTCCCCGATGTCGTCCCTGTAGAACAGATTCGGTATCATTATGTTCCTTACGCGGTTGTATGCCTGCTTCCTTGCCTCGCTCATCGTAGGACCGCTTCCCGTTATAACAAGCACATAACCCACGGATCCCGCAACAACCCAGTCCTCTTCTACCATTTTTGTATCTCCAAGATGAATGCCTTCAAAGTTGGGTTTCTTGAAGAGAATGGTTGCGCCCTCGGAGAATTTTCTGAATGTATCGGGATCGTTGAAGGGAAAGGGCGGCACGGCTATGACAACACATATTTGATATCCTTTCTTGACTTGAAGATCAAAACTCTCCCCCTTCGCCATAGCAATCAGGAGATCGCTCATTTTGCTTGTTATCCCTTCCATCTGGAGACTGATCGTTGGCACTCCAAATCTGCACGTCATTTCGAGTGGATAGATGCCACGAGCATTAACAATACAATTAATATCGAAATATCCTACGTAGCCTTCCTGAGCCAAGAATGGTTTCATTTTTTCTAATGTTGTCTTATAAAATGTATTTGGTTGGCAAAAATAGGCTGATGTCCCCATCTCGCCCGTTAATGCTCCTATGTCTCCTGGAAAAAGTCTTTTGTGTTCAAAATTAACGCAAACTGGTGTTATAAAATCCTTGCCATTGAAGAAAGCTCCGCATGCCACCTCGACCCCTGCAGCGTGCTTCTGCAACTGGAATTTCTTTATCTTAGATGCCCAGTTTTTCTTATAGTGCTGCAGGACCTGCAATACATCTTTACCATCGTCTTCCTGACCGACAAAGAGCAGCTCCTTTTCATTCGCAGCCTTGCCGCTTGGTTTCAGCACGTACCTACCAGAATTCTTCTCAACAAATTTTATTGCTTCATCAAAGTTATCAAAATCCCAGTGAGGAAGGATGTTCATCCCTGCCTTTTCCATCATCTCCTGCCCGAATTCCCTATCATCTTCCAACCTATCTGTATTGGCAGTCCCACCGACTACCAATTTGCCTTTCTTTCTTAGCTTGTCTGCCTCTGTCCCAAAACCTAAGCAGTCATCGAAGATAACAATGTCTGCCCAGTCAGCATCCTTCTTCCAGTCATCAGATTTCTCTATAAATCCATCTCCCACATCGTTGTCATCCTTGGAAAGGATGTTCATCTTAACGTCATGTCCTTCCTTTTTTATCTGCCAAGCTAAGTCAATTGCCAAAGCTTCGTTTGACACAAAAAGAAATTTTATTTTTTTCCCGTTTGAATTTCCATTATCTTTAATCATTTTCACCATCAAAAACAAAAGTTTTCTATTACTAAGACTGATTTAATGAAATAAATAGCTTTGCATGGAAGAATTTACAGAATTTATTCCTCTCCGAGAATCTTTTTTGCGAGCTTTACTTCGTCCCATCTCTCTAGATCTTCCAGAACCTTCAGGTCATTTCTGCTTATGATTGTATAGAGCTCATCATCTTCAAAGATATGCCTGCCCACTGTAGGCCCTGAGATAGAAACCGCTACCTTCTCCCCTTTCTCTGCCTTCTCCTTCGTAACACCTTCTGTTTGTATCGCCTTCACCTCTCCGATTTCTTTTCCCCCCTTCTGCAGCATTGCTCCGGAAATTAGAATTCCGTCAAGGACTTCAACTCCAACTATTGCAGGATCATTGTTCCTGAAGACATTGCCTGGAATTATCACAATCTTCGCTGGCCTCTGTATGGAATTGAGTTTTTCTACAATCAGCTTCTCCTTCTCCCCCTTCACATAAGAGTCATACTCTTCGAAAAGCCTGTAAATGATGTTGTTAGAAATAAGCTTGATTTTCTTGTCCTTGCACTCGTTCACAATGCCCTCCTCCACAGGAGAGTTGAAGACAATAAGAGCTCTGTTCAAAGAATCCGTGCTTGTTTCAGTTTCTGTCATGTCCCTTCTTGTTATTAAACCGACGCTTGCCTTTTTGATCGGGATGCTCCTTTCTTTCAGCATGCCTATTATTGCCTCCAGGCTTCCAAGCGTATCTGCCTTGACAACGACTCCCTCTCCGCCCTGCTCAATCTCTATGCTTTCCACCTCGCTCTGGACCTCTCTCTTTGCCCCTTCCACCTTTTCCTCCCTGTCAACCGTTATGATCGGGCTTCCTGCAACAGCCCCTTCAACATTGAGCGCGGATATCTTGACGCCAGCTGCAGCGGAAACAGCGTCAACGCTCTTGAACTGTTTTTCTATCCTAAGCTCTTTGAGCGGAGGCGGTTTCAATAAAGCTTTGATTTTTGTAACAATAGGGTTTCTTCCTCCTATTATTAGCCAGTCCCCTTTCTTGACCTCTCCATCATAAAGAATCACATCAATTGTTGTTCCCAGCCCTCTCACATCCTTTACTTCCAGAATTGACCCTCTTCCCTCACCGGGCTTAATTTCCAGATCTTTCTTAAGAAACGACTGAGCAAGGCCAGTTAGCATGGCTAGAAGTTCCTGTATGCCCTCACCTGTTACAGAAGAGCAGGGAATGACAGCAATTGTGTTCTTGAAGTCAGAAACCCTGTCATATCTGTCTGCATTGAAGCCCCTCTCCGAGAGCTGCGCAACTATCGTGTAGAGTCTCTTGTCGAATTCGTCCTTGATCCTCTCCTGCTGTTTTTCATAAGACTCAATAGACAAGCCGTTCTCGTATGCCCTCCATCCTGCTATCCTGTCAATCTTTGTTGCTGCTACGACAAATGGGGTCTTGAACTCCCTCAGTATTCTTATTGATTCTTCGGTCTGTTCTTGTATGCCTTCGTTGATATCTATGACAAGGATCGCCAAGTCTGCGATAGAAGATCCTCGTTTTCTTATAGCTGTGAAAGCTGCATGGCCAGGCGTGTCAAGTATAAGCAGGCCAGGAACCTCAATCTTCAGGTTCATCTTCTTTATGATTGCATCGCATGTTTTGCTTATTGTTTCAGCAGGAATCTCTGAGGCCCCAAAATGCTGGGTTATTGCTCCAGCTTCTTTGTCTGCCACAGTCGTGCCTCTGATCCTGTCTAGCAGAGAGGTCTTGCCAGCATCTATGTGACCAACTGTTACAATTATCGGCTGTCGTATCATATCCATCGTGATAGATTCGGCGGGGGAGTTTAAAAATCTGCGTAGCTTATTCTATGCATGGAAGAGGAAATCATACTCGTGGATGAGCATGACAAACCTGTCGGGTTCATGGAGAAGATAGTTGCGCATAAGAACGGCGGAAAGCTCCATAGGGCGTTTTCAATATTTGTTTTCAACTCCAAAGGCCAGCTGCTCCTGCAGCTGAGGTCTGTCAAGAAGCACCATTTCGGCGGGTTATGGACGAATACCTGCTGCAGTCATCCTAGGAAAGGAGAGAAGCTGGAGGAGGCTGTTCACAGGAAGCTCATGCAGGAGTGCGGATTTGACACGGAGCTCAAAGAGATCTTCAGTTTCATCTACAAGGCTCATGACAAGAAGAGCGGTCTGACAGAGCATGAGTTCGATCATGTTTTCATTGGAAAATTCGATGGAAAACCTAATCAGAACCCCGAAGAGATTGACGAGCTGAAGTGGGTTGATACGAAAGATCTTCAGAGTGATGTCAAGAAGAACCCAGGCAACTACACATTATGGTTCAGGCTTGCTCTTGATGCCGTTTTGGAGATACATCCAGCAATTTAATACTCGACTTTAAACCTCTCACTATCTTGCATTTCCCATATATCTTGGTCAGCTCTTTGATTATTTCTCTGTTTGCTTTGTTTTTTTCTGGAGGAGATTTTGTGTGTATTTCTAGAATATCATCAACTTTATTGATAGAGAACTTTGATTGGTTTGTTTTTACCTTGGCTTTGATCAGCATACAATCAGAGTTTCTTTTGCATTCTAGGATTCATTTCAATATCGGAACTCGGTTCCCATATTTCTTCAAAACCCATGTCTTCAAGTTTTTGTCTCCAGTTAGAATTTTCAACTCTTGTTGTTCTTACGGTTTTTACGCCTTGTGACCTCATACAAGCGACAGCATTTTCAACAAGTTGGGTAGCAATACATCTACCTCTATATTTCGGTCTTACGGCTATGTCTACAAGTGTACCAAAAGAATCATCTATAGAATAAACCTGAACACCGATAGTTCTATTACTTTCAACTGCTACAGTCCAGTGCTGTTTAGGCTTCTTTGTATTTAAGGCTCTGAAATACCATGTTGGCGTTAAATCATGATTTATACCATCATTTCTATACACAGCAGCAACTAAAGTTGCTACTCTTAGTTTGTCTGATGGTTCATGGCTTCTGTAAGTGACGACCATAAGCTATCTTGTCTGCGACCCCTTTTAAGGCTTGCCTTAGAATACGTCAAAAGGCGAACTGATAATATCCTATAAATAAGTTTGCTATGTAGTATTGGTATTATGAAGCATAACATTGAGCAGATTCTAAAGGAGAAGGCTCCATTGATAGATAAGGCCATAGAAAAATACATACCCAGGAAATTTGACAAGGACAAAATGGTATTTGTATGTGGTAAACCTAGGTACGAATACACAGTTGAAGCTGCAACCAAAATGGTCTCCGAGCCTATTTGGGATCTCTTGGATAGGGGAGGTAAAAGATGGAGGCCAACTCTGTTTCTTCTAATTGTAGAGGCACTTAAGGGAGATGCAAATAAGGTTTTCGACTTCGTTGCAATACCCGAAGTTGTCCACAACGGCACGCTTATTATAGATGACATAGAGGACAGGAGCGAAGAGAGAAGGGGAAAGCCCTGTACTTATAAGATATTTGGACTCGATGTTGCTGTAAATGCAGGCAATGCTGCCTACTATCTGCCACTGCTGCCTCTAATAAAAAGAAGAAAAGAGTTCGGAGACAAAGCTATAGCGGACGTTTATGAAGTCTACATTCAAGAAATGATAAATATATCTTTCGGCCAGGGTACGGACATAGCATGGCACAATGCTCTCTGCAATGCTAATAACATAAGTGAAAATGAATATTTGCAGATGACTGCTTACAAGACTGGGACGCTTGCCAGGATGTCTGCAAAGATAGCAGCAATACTCTCCGGAGCTTCCAAAGAACAAGTTGAGGCAATAGGAAAGTTGGCAGAGACCATAGGCGTGGCTTTCCAGATACAGGATGACATATTGAATCTTATAGGAGAAGAATTTGTAGCAAGAAAAGGTGGCGCAGGGGAAGATATAACAGAAGGAAAGAGAACTTTAATGGTTATACACACTCTTAGAGAATGCAATCCAAATGATGCGAAGAGACTTATAGAAATTCTGGACATGCACACATTGGATCAGAAGCTAAGAGATGAAGCAATTGCAATAATGAAAAAACATGGTGCAATGGATTACGGAAAAGAATTCGCAAGAAAGATACTGAAAGAAGCATGGAAAGAGGTTGATGAAACCTTCCCACTGAGCGAAGCAAAGGAAAAGATAAAGGCCTTTGCAGATT
>Ga0209542_10006587_pt1 | contig 22535 bp, 24 predicted proteins | sample RifCSPhighO2_01_FD_184028 | JGI IMG/M metagenome (GOLD analysis project Ga0209542, IMG submission 184028) | Soil microbial communities from Rifle, Colorado - Rifle CSP2_plank highO2_0.1 (SPAdes) (version 2) | ecosystem: Environmental > Terrestrial > Deep subsurface > Rock core/Sediment ... | reverse complement strand
ATATCACATCTTTGGATGGTTTCTCAATCCCGTCTTCGCTGGTTTTGCGATGGCAATGTCGAGTGTGTCAGTTGTATCAAATTCATTGCGAATCAAAAGTAAAAAATTATAAATATGAAAACACATACATTTCATGTTTCCGGTACCCATTGCGCCTCTTGCAAAATCTTCATTGAAGACGCCCTAAACGAGCAGAGTTTTATAAAAAATGCCCGAGTAGATTTAAAACAGGAGACTGTTGAAATTGAGACAGATAGCGATCAAAACCCCGAAACATTAGCTCAAATCCTAACCGAAAAAATCAAATCAAATGGATATAAATTATCAATAGGAAAGACATCTGAGGAAAAACCGATCAATGATGTTATTTGGAAAGCAATACCGATCGGGCTTGGTTTCTTGATTTTATCTTTTCTTTTACAAAAATCTGGAATTCTGAATCTTGGTATTGGGGGTCAAACAACTCCCCCAACAAGTTTTATTATTGGTCTCATTGCCTCAGTTTCAAGTTGTCTCGCCATTGTTGGTGGTTTGGTTTTATCCCTCTCAGCAAAAATATCACAGGATAACGTGAGCGATACTAAGACTTTCTTACTTTTCCATACAGGAAGACTTGTAAGTTTTGCAGTATTGGGCGGAGTTCTTGGAGCGGTTGGCAGTGCTATTGGTATAAATTTCACTTTTACAGCCATCTTGGGGCTTTTGGCTTCTCTGGTAATGTTGTTTCTTGGTCTAAATTTGGTTGGCGTATTTAAAAAAAATAAAATAGCATTGCCTTCTGGGATATTCAATTTCTTCAGAAGAATAGAGCATAAGACTTTCACACCACTCATTGTAGGATTCGGTACATTTTTCTTACCTTGCGGTTTTACACAATCAATGCAAGTCGCCGCTTTGGGAAGCGGGTCCTTCATGTCCGGATTTTTTATTATGTTCGCATTCTCGCTTGGAACATTGCCTATGCTCGTGCTTCTTTCATTTGGATCAGCGTCATTTGCACACGGAAAGCACGCCCCTTTGTTTTTTAAATCTGCCGGCGTTGTTGTGGTAGGACTTGGAATATTTGCGCTTCTTGCAGGACTTGCTGGACTCGGAATCATTAATCCCCTCTTTAACATATAATTATTTTATGAATAAATCCGCTTCCATTATTATCACTCTCGCTCTCGTCTTGGTAATTGGCATTATTTTTTTTGGTGGCTCAAAATCAAATAATGGGACAGGTAAAGCAACTCCAAATATCGAGACAAGAGAGGGGGTTCAATATATCACTGTAAATGCGAAAGGCGGATATTCTCCAAAAATATCTACTGCAGAAGCCGGTATTCCGACAAAATTGATTATTAAGACCGATGGCACCTACGATTGTTCAGCGTCACTAATTATCCGCTCACTCGGATTTAGAAAAATCTTAGCTCAGACAGGAGAGGAGGTTATTGATCTAGGTATTCCAGAAGAAGGAAAACCTCTTCAGGGATTTTGTGGTATGGGTATGTATAATTTTGTCGTAAATTTTAAGTAGTCCAATTCCTCGCCGGTATCAAGGGGCTCCTCAGGAGTCGCACGACGCCCATCCGTGATATCAAGTTCGTGTTAAGGGACTAGCTCTCTTTTGAGAGTTCGCCGCTCGGGAAAATCATTCAACTTCTCGGGTGGCTTTCTTCATTTATCATATTGTTGACAAAATACATTAAGATGGTATCTTGCGATTAGACCAACTACTCAAGGAGACTTCATGCTCATTGGACAATACCCGCCTTCCCTACTAGAAGCTATGGCTCTCCACGGCATTCTTGAAGAGCTTGGGTACTCAAAAGAAAATGAGATCTTCCTTGCTCTTGACGGCAAATACCTCGGAGTAGAGCTCCGAGCAGACGGGAATCAAGTCATCTTAGTGATAGGCCCATGTGAATTGTCCTGTGAAGAAATGCAAAGGAAGTGGCTAGAACTCATAAACGAATGGAACGCAGGCGGTACGATGACAAGAGAGGATAAGGATAATCTGGTCAATTCCTCTATAGTCTGGACTCGTAAAGCTCAGATTGTTCTGACACTACTGTCAGCTGGTTTCAACAGATGGGCATGGAAGTATGATCCATCTCTCAACTAACATAGGAAGCACTTTCGCGCGCAGCAATACGCTTCATCAGTTCTCAAGTCGCCCCGCACCGAGATATCTCGGTGCGGTTTTCTGTAGACATAGCTAAAAACAACTACAATTAACTTGACAAGCGGCGTATTTTTGCTATAATAGTCGAAGAAATAAGTTGCACTTCCTTCAAAAGGAGACTGAAGTGAAGATTCATGTGGCAGTGCGTTGTCAGGCTGGTGTGATTTGCAGCAGATCCTTCAGGATTGCTGTGGATTCAGAACTGGCAGGCAAACGTATTCGGGTGAAGTGCCCAAGCTGCATGGCAGAACTCAAAGTTGCGATCCCTGCTCAACCCAAACATTCAAACTCAACAGATGAGCCGGATGTCTTGGATAAGTTGGAGGATGCAGTGTCTGGCATCGTCGAAAAAACTGGGGAGTTCATCAGAGCAATACTTCCCGATTGAAGTCTTCCCCGCCACCTAACAGTGGCGGGGTTTTTCATCATATCTGTTGACAACACAGGCTCACACAGGCATTCTGGTTCTAGATTGAAGGTTCTTTTACGTTTAGCAAAGGAGATCCTGTGTTGAAGATATCCGTTGTGAGTTTGCTTGTTGGGTCCTGTATCTTCTGTTACTACATACTGGCCTGCCACTTAGCTTTCAGATATCCCACGGCACTGCTAACACCTCAAGGTCCAAGTGTTGAAATTGATTCGGGAGAATCAAGAAATATGTGGAGGGATGTCGCCGGCATCGTCATTATCATGAGTATGGTCTTGACGCTTATGGTTCTGGCATTCAAATTCATCCCTAACGCTATCGCAGGCTTCTTCTATTTCATAACCGTGCTTATCCTGACCCACTTGCTTCTCTACCTAAGAAGAATTGGCGTTGGGAAGAATCCGAGCATACCCACACTGAGAGCGACCGGATTCTATGTGCTGCTCGCCACTGTCATCACTTTTGTGTGGGCGACAAAACGAAACTGGCTGATTCAAGATTTGGTCAACTTATCAGCCGGGTTGTGGATCCTTGTAACTTGGAAGAACATTTCACTGAGATGGTGCCTGACAATCTCCGTCGCAATCGTCATCTACGATGTGACAGCCGTCTTTTTCTCAGGGCAGATGATAGAACTGGCCACAGCAGTCACCGAGGACTACCCGTTCATGATGGTCGTCATTCCCGAAAGTCTTTCTCTATCTGCTGCTCCAATGATCACGATAGGTGTCGGCGATTTGGTACTCCCGGGAGCTGTAATTCTCTTGGCACACAGGCTGTACGGCAAGCGCGGCTCATGGATGAGCATCGCTGGATATTTACTCGGTGTCCTTGTGGCTGTATTAGCACTCACAATCTATCAATTCCCCCAACCAGCTACACTCTACCTGATACCGATGACGCTTCTTGGTCTTTGGATAGCAGGGAGATTGAGTCGCAAGAGATTAGCTTGATCCTAACCATTCTTCCCCGCCACCTAACAGTGGCGGGGTTTTTTTACAAAAAAATTCAGATTTGATTTTAAAATATTTGTTACAATTACGGTTATGAATTTCTTCTCTGGTATTGATGCGAGCGCGTTTATCCTGCTTAACAGTTTATCCGGCCGCTCACCTTTATTAGACACATTTATAGTTTTTACCGCAGAGTCTCTGACTTATATACTTCCAACTATATTTATAGTATTACTCTATCTCGCCACTCATTCATATAGGGATAAAATCCATATGGCCGGCACTGTCTTTTTCTCAGGATTTTTTGTGCAATCTGGCATCACTGAATTCATTCGTCTTTATTTTCATAGATTACGCCCATATCTTGTTTATGATATTGACCCCCTGTTTTACGAAGACTCCTTCTCTTTTCCTTCTGCTCACTCGGCTTTCTTCTTCGCATTTGCATTTGCGATTTATCATTATAATAAGAAATGGGGCGTCTGGTTTCTGTCTGCGGCGACACTGATGACAATTGCCCGTATTATATCTGGAGTGCATTACCCTTCTGACATCATTGCCGGAATGCTCGTCGGTCTGGCAGTCGCATATCTGACATTCAAATATCTAGGACCGACCTTCAAGAAAATAGCTTATAGATTTGTATAGAGAAGATCTCCACTGTTCTAGAGAGTTACCAACAGCTAATACACAGCCTTTACACAGATTTAATCCACTTATCTTATTGACTAAAAAAAATTAAGGAAAATAATTAAATAGACTTATCCTTAATGAGAAACACCAATTAATAATGTTACGTTTCGACATATCGAGAGTTATGACCTCGAACAAGAAACAAATACTATAATAAAGTGGTAGTTTTCTCCCCAACAGGATGAGCGACGCAAACCAAGACCCTTCGCGAAAGCGGGGGTTTTGGTTTTAAAATCTGTGGTTCACTCTTTTGATATGTTGGGCATAATAATTTCCATTGATAAGTACCACCAAATCACGTATTATTTGTTTAACTATGAAATTATATAAATGGTTTGATAAGTTGGAGGACACCATCAGGCAGAAACTTAGTCGCAGACCGGTGCTTTATGCGTTCATTGGCGGTGTTGGCATAGTATTATTCTGGCGAGGTGTTTGGGACTTGGCTGACCAGTTTGAATTCATGACTCCCATTGTATCAATTGTCGTAAGCACGCTCATAATGCTTCTGACGGGTACTTTCGTTTCTTTCTTCATTGGAGGCAGACTTCTTCTGTCAGGCTTAATGCAAGAAAAGAGGATTGATGAAAAGACGGCAGATGAAATAGCCGAGGAAGAGTCTGAGCTTGAGAAAGTCAGGAAATCTATTACAGAAATCAAAAATGATATTGCTGAAATTAAGGGACTTATTAAAAAATAGACGTGTATCCGCCCTGCGAATCAATTATTTTTGCGGAAACGCCCATGGTCGCATGCAAGTGATCCGTCGTTAGTTCCTCTCCCCATGCCAAGCAATGCTTGGCATGGGGGTTTTTCATGAAAAAACGAGTTGCGTAAATAAGAAAGATAAGCATAATACAGTTTGGAACTCAAACAAGGATATGAAAATGCTCAACGGAAAAACAGTGCTCATTGTAGGCGCCACTGGAGGAATAGGCGCTCCAATTTGTCGAGTTCTTCACGGCCGAAGAGCAAATGTTGTGCTTTTCGCTCGGAGGCGGGAGAAGCTCGATGCGCTCCATCGTGAATTGGGAGACAAAGGAGTCCTAGTGGTCTCGGGTGATGCATGTGATCCAGTTGCCGTAAGAAAAGCACTCTTTGAAACAGAGAAGAAGTTTGGCAGGCTTGATGCAGTTGTAATTGTAGTTGGAACGTGGGGCAGGTTGTCAACTGAGAATTCCATAGAAGAAGCAGCAGAGAGTATTGACCATCTTTACAAGACAATTCTGTTACCCACTGTAGTAATGGGTCAGGGTGCACTGAAAGACATGCTCAATCAGCCTGCCGGAAGTGTGATCTTTCACATTTCATCTCACGCTTCAATACGCCCATACCTCAAAGGAAACCTTTCCTATGGGGCCGTGAAAGCTGCTGCGGAGGCTTTCTTTGAAAGAGTTCGTCGCGAGATTGGCGACTCGCATGTCAAGATCGTGGACATTCGACCTGCGACGGTGAACACGGTAGAACTACCCGGAGCACTTTCAAAATCCAGCAAAGCCGAAGAGATGCGAAAAAAAGGCGCTACACAAGAGAAAATCAACGAATGGATTGCTGAGATGTGCAAGCTTGCTGTCCAGCCGGAAGAAATCGCTGCTTGGATTGCAGAAAATGTTGGAAACAAAAAAGTTCCATCATCAATGCTTTTTGACAGCGAACTGGTGTTGGATTGATTGGTCTTCACACAGCCCTGCGTCGTGCAATACGACGCAGGGCTTTTGTCTTACTTTTTCGACTCTGTTAATTTCCCTGCTTTTATCTCAATATCATCCGCTTTTCTAAGATTTCTGATTTGTTTGATTGTAAGTATCTCTATATATCTCGATTTATCCAGCGCTTTATCTATATACCAAATACCATCATCTGTAATCCAGTTTTTCTTTATTTTATTTAGATTGAAGATGGTGTAAGAGCGAAGCGTCTTCCTTCCGCTATCCAAGAAATACTCGTGGAAATACGACATCACGATCTCTCTGGGTGAACTGTATATCGGCTCACGATATCGAAGTACGGCATGATTAGTCTTACTTATCGCTCCCCATTTCCCCGCCATTTTAAACAAGGCTACCGCATGTCCATCATCCTCATACGCTCCCGGCTGCATGTCCAAAATGATTGCCGGCTCACCGCTGTAAAACAAGGCAGCGCAAGCAAATAATGCTCCCTCCAAACAATGAGCCTTTTTATTTTTCAAAACAACTCTTGGAGAAAAAAGTGTATCCCCTTCTTTTTCAAAATTGATCGGTAAAGTATCCAAAAAATTCTGAATCTTTTTAGGAGTATTCAATCGTTTAAATATCTTATGTTCCTCTTTAGATAGCGTCTTAAGAAAACGATGCATAATACATTCTACAATAAAAGCGAGTGTGCTAAAATTCTTTCATGCCAAAAGCCACCGTACGAGGAGAATCTTTCTTTATTGCTCTGTCTACCATGCTAATCATCCTTATTGGGATAGGCGGGTATTGGTCTTATAGCAACATTACTGACACGAGAAGAGAATTAGAAGAGACTAAGAATGCCTCACAGAAACTGTCCGAGAATCTCGTCCAGGCGCAAAACGAGAATACCGATTTGGTCTATAGACTGCAACTTGAAACAGAAAGGAACAATTCTTTCGCAAATCAAATAAACGAAATTGCCGGAACTGTTGGAGTTTTAGATAAGCTAAGCAAAACAGATGAGGAGCTTTTACAAAAATACTCAAAGGTGTATTTTTTGAATGAGCACTATGTTCCTCCCAAGCTTACAGATATTGATAAGAAATACGTTTATGAAAAGGATCGCACACTAATGATACACTCCGACGTGTGGCCTAAATTACAATCTCTTCTCGGCGCTACAGAAACCGACGGGTCTCCCCTTCTTATTAGCTCATCATTTCGCTCGTTTGGAGAACAGAGCGGGCTCAAATCAAGCTACAACCTCACATACGGAGCTGGCACTGCAAATCAATTCTCTGCTGATCAAGGATACTCTGAACACCAGCTCGGTACCACAGTGGACTTCACAACAGAAAAAATTGATGGAAGTTTTTCGCTTTTTAAGACAACCGATGCCTATAAGTGGCTTCTAAGAAATGCCTATAAATACGGCTTTATACTCTCCTACCCTGAAGATAACGGATACTATCAATTTGAGCCATGGCACTGGAGATATGTAGGAACAGCCCTCGCCAAGACTCTTCAGGAAGAAGGAAAATACTTCTATGACTTAGATCAGCGCGAGATAGATAAATACCTTGTAAATATCTTTGATTGACACGAACAATCTTTTGGCAGAATATGAATTAAAGGGGTTTAGCCATAAATTTTTAAACACATGAAAAGAAAAGTCCTCTATTTACTCGTAGTCTTTGCCCTTGTTTTGGGTACTGTTTCTGTTGTAGACGCAAATCATTCATGGGGAAGTTATCACTGGGCAAGGACGGCCAACCCTTTTACTCTCAAGCTTGGAGACAATCTCTCTCCCTCATGGGATCCATTTCTACGAACGACTTCCAATGATTGGAGCCTTTCAAGTGTAATAAACACTACGATTATTGGAGGGCTAAAAAATGCTAGGACCTGTAAGCCAACGCTTGGTCGTGCAGAGATTTGCAATTACAAATACGGCAGAAACGGCTGGCTTGGTATCGCTTCAATCTGGGTAAACGGGGGTGGTCATATCACCCAAGGTATTGTCAAAGTCAACGACACCTATTTCAATTCCGCTCCCTACAATACTACCGCATGGAAAAATCTCGTTATGTGCCAGGAGGTAGGCCACATTTTCGGTCTTGACCACCAAGACGAGGACTTTAACAACCTTCCACTTGGCACCTGCATGGATTATACAAACGACCCAATCCCCAATCAGCATCCTAATGCCCATGATTACGAAATGCTTGAGGGAATATATACACATTTAGATACCACAACCACCCTCAGCCAAACTTCTACTTTTCCAGGACGCGGCGTATTAGAACCTAGAGATGTTAATTTGGATGAGATCAGAGAATGGGGAAAGCAAATTAAAAAATCTTCCAATAGACGTTCTTCAATGTATGAGAAAGATCTCGGCAGAGGAGACAGAGTCTTCACGTTTGTTGTTTGGGCCGATCAAGAGGCTAGTACAGACAATAGAGAGAGATAGGTCCAAACAATTTCGTCATAGCTAAAATGAATATGAAAGTGATAGCAATCATATTTGCCTTAATCGCAGTTGGAATGATTTTTTGGTATTTGGAAGAGATTAGAAGCAGAGATTCCAATAGAGGCAATTACGATTCTCCCCCAACAGCCACCTCAGCAGATAATGCTCCTCTGGGAAGCATCCACAATCTTCCCGTCCCAGAAGCTGTCATACAAGCAAAGATTTATGCCGCCACAAATGTGGGAATAGAACTAGGCAAGATTATAGTCCTTACGGCTTATGAGAAAAATTGGCCTGATGGGTGTTTGGGCCTAGCACGTGCAGATGAATTCTGCACTCAAGTCGTTACACCCGGCTGGGAAATCACCGTCCAGGCTAAAGGAGAAACTCATATCTACCGCACCAATGGTGATGGTTCTGTCATTCGTGAACAATAATTTCCTACACTAAAAAAGTATGGCAAATGGATAAAATACTTTGTAAATATCTTTGATTGACAAAGATTAAATTAGGTATTATTGTACGTTCGGAATCAGATCAATCAAATCTCAGGAGGGTTCATGTCACCCCGACACAGACAGCTTGAAGAGTTGAAAGAAAAAGTGCTAGAGGTAGCGAGCAAAGGCGGCAGAATCATTGTCATTGGATGGAAGGGTTCAAACAATGATTCCAATACTCGCCGGCTCGAAAATGCGGGTTACGTGGAGTTTCGCAATGACGCTCCCACAAGAATCGACTCAAGAAATCACGTGCTTTTCACAAAATTCGTCAAGCACGCGACAGCCTTTGCGGTACGGAAACGTACTGGAAACTACACGTCGTACTTTCTGCAAATAGGCGAACTACGCGAAGTGCTTAGTCCGCTACTGTCCCTGTTGCCGACAACAGAATCTCAACGTCCTGAAAAGGAAGAGGTGGTCACAGTGCACACACACAGAGAAGATATCGCGCCCCCGATGTCGAGCGCATCGAGGCGTTACCGAGTGAACGCGAGGTAGACAAAAGAGTGGCTTTTGCCCGGGCATTTTCCCAAGCCGTAAACGGCAACCCAGAAGGGTCCCTTAGCAAATACGCAACAGCGAAATTAGTGCGAGATCATTTTGGCGAGAAAGCGCTGGTGGTCAAGTACAGAGATTTGCTAGAGCCAGTAGTCCGCCCTGGGAAGAAAAATGCTGGCTCGTACAAGGCGACAAGCGAACTACTTGAACTCGCAACGGCCGCAGATAGAGTCGTTGAGCCTACGGACCCTATTGAGCGAGCCCGTTGGCTCATATCAAAAGAGAAGGGTCTTGTCACAAGGATCAGCAACCTCAGAGATGAGATTGCAGAGATGGAAAGGGAGCTCCAACGCATCACTGAAGCTAAGAACCTCTTAGCTCAGCTGGAAAGGCTCCTTGGAGCAAGATAGAAGTAACAAATGACCGCCGAAGCTTAAAGCTTCGGCGGTTTTTCCTATCTAAAATCATACGTTCATTGACTGGGTGAACTATAGTTCACTATACTATAAGGATGCCTAGACTCCTTTCAGTAAGAAGCTTCCCTCGAGCCATTATGCACATGGACGGCGATGCTTTTTTCGTGAGTGTGGAAGTTGCCAAAAATCCGGGACTTCGTGGCAAACCTGCTGTTACGGGTAGCGAGCGTGGCATAGTCTCTGCTCTATCCTATGAGGCGAAAGCTCTTGGTATCACTCGCGGAATGCCTATTTACCAAGTTAAAAAGAAATTTCCTTCCGTCATAGTTCTTCCCGGAGATTATGAGAGCTACGTGGAATACTCGCAGAAGATGTTTGACATTGTCCGTCGGTACACAGAAATGGTAGAAGAATACAGCATAGATGAGTGTTTTGCGGATCTCACAGGCTGGCGCAGACCGCTTAAGATGACCTACAGACAGATTCTTGAAAATATTCAAAAGGATATCAGTGATGAATTAGATATTTCTGTTTCATTGGGCCTTGCTCCCACAAAAGTGCTCGCGAAAGTAGCTTCAAAGTGGGTAAAACCCCGCGGACTTACTCTCATTCCCGGCAAACTCGCTCATCTCTTTCTTGCAAAAACTCCCATTGAAAAAATCTGGGGTATTGGCCCCAATACCTCACGATTTCTCCTGCAGAAAGGCGTTAAAACCGCTTATGACTTTGCTAGCAAAGATGAAGCATGGATAAAACATCATCTCTCCAAACCGTATGAAGAAATATGGACAGAGCTAAACTGTGAAGTGGTGCATGATATAGATCCCAACCCAAAAATCACATATTCTTCAATCTCTAAAACCAAAACCTTCCATCCGCCTTCTTCCAATCCCGAATTCCTTCTTTCAGAGTTATCAAGAAATGTTGAAAGTGCTTGCCGCAAAGCGCGACATTACAAACTTGAGACCAGGAAAATCTTTTACTTTTTAAAAACTCAAAGTTTCAGCTACCATAAACAGGAGGTAGCTATTCCATCTCCCACAAACATCCCATCTAAAATACTTTCATATGTAGAGAAAGATTTTTTAAAGATTCACAGGAAGAATACTCTTTATCGCGCCGCAGGCATTACTCTCTGCGACCTTATCCCAGAGAAAAACAGACAAGTTGACCTGTTTGGTGATGTTGAGAGAACCGAAAAACTGGTAAAAATATTTGAACAAGTGGATACCGTAGAAAGGAAGTTTGGCATAAACAGCGTCTTTCTCGCCTCAACCCTCAAAGCCAAAAGAGAGAAGGAAAGAAATGAGAAAAGAGATGGCAATAGGGAGAGTGATGATAAAAACCGAGATCTGCTATTCCTTTGACCTCTGAAGAATTATCCTTTAGATATCATATTTCTAGCCATACTTCGGCTATTTTCGATAGCAACTTCTTCAAAAATGCTCTCAAAAAAACCTACTTTATAGAAATTTTGAAAAACCTTCTCTTCCCCACTCTGACAATGCCCTCCGCTTCAGACACAACAGTGTCTAAATCAAGTACCATATCTTCGCCTGAAGGCTTGATATGAACAACAGCTCCCTGCTCAAAGAGCCTTCTAAGCTCACTTTTGCTTTCAAAATATTCTGACATGGAGAGGACTTCAAAGTGGGTTTCATCTCCACCCCCGATGATTTCAATCACGTCATCCTCCGTGATTTCCTTTTTAGAGAATTTGCGTTCAAACTTTTCTCTCTCTGCCTCCCCTTGAGACAATTCCTTAGAGCCCAAGGCGACAATAAACGTAGCGAGCTGTTTCTTTGCTTCAAGCGGATTTTCTTCAATGAAAGCCTTGAGTTCATCACTTTCCTTTTCCATGACTGGAGCGAAACTTGCAAAGTATGAAAACATGAGATTATCCGGAATGGACATGATTTTCCCAAACTTGTCCTCATTTGTCGCATCAAGCGCAACATAGTTTCCAAAACTCTTACTCATTTTTCTACCGTCACCGGCCGTGCCTTCAAGTATGGGAGTGGTGAGAGCCACTTCTTTTTCTTTGCTGGAAATTTCCAGCACTTTTCTGCACTGATTAAAGTTTAGAAGCTGGTCCAACCCCCCAAGCTCAATATCCGTTTCTAAATTCAGCGAATCAATCCCCATTAACACTCCATAGCAAGCTTCTGCCAAGCTTACTCCCTCCGCATTTTTCGCTCTCGCACGAAAATCTTCTCTTTGTGTTGCGTCTCCGAGATTTATATTTTGTATGATGGAAAAAAAATCTGACAGATTCATTTTCTCTAACCATTCGGAATTTCTGCGAAGAGTGATTGCCGATGTATCAATATACGGTGAAATTTGCTTCTTATACGATGAGAAATTATTTAATATTTGTTCAATGGTCAGAGGCACTCTGGCTGTTTCTCTTCCAGATGGGTCCCCCACCCGCGCAGTAAAATCTCCAATAACCAAGTCAATATGATGCTCGGCGCGCAGGAATAAATCTAGAAGCATTACGGGCACCAAATGCCCAAAATGTAATTCTGCGCCTGTGGGGTCGATGCCAAGCTTAATATTGAGGGTCTTTCCCCTGTTTAGCTTCTCCTCAAGCTCTTCCCAAGTGAGCGCTGTTTCAATCTTGGGCTTTATAAAACCGAGAATCTCAGAGGTGGAAATGCCCTTCAGAGATTCTACGCTTCTCTTTAAATACAACTCATCATATCTTTTCATGTCTTAATATTGCCTTATTGATTATGCTCTGTCTATTACCGGTTTTTTAGCGTATCTCTAATGTCTTGAAGCAATATTATTTCTTCTGAAGTTGGTGCTGAAATCTCATCCTTCTTCCTCGTAAATTTTGTCACAGGCACAACCACGAAGAAATATACCGCAAACGAAACAATTACAAAGGAAATTAAAACATTTAAGAAATTACCATATTTTATCTCGCTACCATTGAGTAGCCACACAAGTTTAGAAAAATCGGTAGTCTTGGTAAGCGATGCCAGTATGGGTGTTAGAATATCTGCCACCAACGAGCTTACCAGCGCTCCGAAGGCTGCCCCAATCACTATACCAACAGTTAAATCAACCGCATTTCCCCTCAGAATAAACTGTCTAAAACCTAAGATAATTTTCCCCATATGTTTTATTGCTCAATACAGCTATTAAACGCTTTCACTTGAGAATTATATGTCGCAATCAGCGCTTTTAATTCAGATATTTCTTTATTTATTTCGCTCGCAAGCTTATTATATTCCTCCACCAGGAGATTATATTCTTCTCTATTTTTATTTTTGCCCCTCTCCGCATCCCTTATCTTTGCTTCAAGCGCGGCAATCTCACCTTCAAGATTATCTATACGCTGCTGTTTATCATCTATAGTCATCTTAAGATTCCTATCCACTGAAGGACATTCCGAGAGAGGTTTTGCGAAAATCTGCACACCTATCCAAGTCGATTTGCCATTGTAAGTCCCTTTCCCTACTGCCACCCCAAGAGAAGTGAATTTGCCTGATAGAATATTTGCTCTGTGTCCGGGACTATCCATCCAAGCTTTTACAATCGTCTGGTCGTTCTCAAAATTCCCGAGGGCTATATTTTCTCCTATGGCTATATATCCGTAATTAATATCATCGGCAATACTGGAAGCAGATTCACCAGTTGGTGATACGTGCTCAAAATACCCCTTGGCAAACATGTCCTGAAGTCTCTCCTCAGCAATATCCATAAGTCCTTGATCTGCCCTAAATTGAGCCAATCCGTACTTTTCCCTTTCATTGTTCGTGTATAGAAACACTCCTCCCTCCGTAAGAAACGCGTCTAATGAGTCAATTTTAGAGACAAGCCCGCCGGGAGTTGAGACATCCTTTGCCAAATCAATAAGTTTGGACGTGCTCTCTCGCGAATCCAAAATGAAACTCCTTATGTTTTCCTTATACAAAAAACTGACAACAAGCAATGTGAGTACTAGAACCGGTAGTAAAAAACTCTTGAGTACTTTAATACTTGTATTAGGACTATACATTTCCATTCAAATCTTTCTCTACTATTCTCACAGGTTGAGTTCTCTCTGCAACAAGATTATGTTGAGCAAAAACTGTCTTGCGAATACGTTCCGGGTTAGCAGCGCTTTTCATAGAAAAATCTTGGCTATCCTCTGATGCGGTTTGCACACTCACATGGCCAAAATTGAGAAAAGTTGCCAAAAGACCTTTGACCTCGACTGTAATATCTTGGATTTTATCAAAGCGAATACTAGACACTTCGCGATGAAAGAGGCGTTTCTGCTCTACATCAATTATGCGCTTCTGAGTAATGTACCAGACATCCAGATAATAGTTAGTCCATTGAACAAAAAAAGAAATCCAGATTGCAAGAAGCCATAATGAGTATGCAAACCCTGCGAGCGTGTCTGCATTGCCAATGAATGGGATGTTGAAGTCAAAAAGGTGCGCATAAAGTTCATAGAGTATGAAGGGGGCAATAGCCGCCACGGCAAGAAAAAAACCGTATGAAAAGAAAACAAACCAATGCTTGCGGACCTCTATTATTATCTTTTCTCCCGGATCTAGGTGAAGCATGTTAGAAGTTACTCAGTGTCGCAAAAGCAATCCCGAATAGAGAAAGCGACACTACCAAAAATATCGCCTCGGCAAATATAATATTCTTATTGTTCATTCCGTATCGTCTCCAATGGAACAAGAGGATGGCACTTATTACCACATATACGATGATAAACACCCCGAAGAACCCCCATAACACTTCTTTACCTTCCACAGGAAGAGGCAATTTACTAATATTTGCGAACGGGTTCATTAGTGTATTTTACCACGGAAAACGAAAGCTAGATAGAAACGCCATTGCAAAAATGCATATTTCTTGCTTTAATATAGCCACGAACGTCCCGCAAGGCGGGACTTTTCATTCCTAGAACCATGCAGATTAGAAATATCGCAATCACCCCACACAAAATAACGACTGCAAGCAGTCTATTTCGTACGGGGCAAGTTGCGCACAGACCTAGAGAATTGTATTGCTTTTATTAAATAGTATGGAAATCAGAAACATTGCCATAATCGCTCACGTCGACCACGGTAAGACTACACTTACTGATGCTTTGATGCGTCAGACTGGGATGGTGGAAGAAGGAGTCACTATGGACTCAAATGCGCTTGAACAAGAGCGTGGTATCACTATTTATGCCAAGAATACATCGGTGTTCTACAAAGATACGAAAATCAACATCGTGGACACCCCTGGCCACTCGGATTTTGGAAGTGAAGTAGAGCGGGTACTTCGCTCTATTGATACTGTCTTACTCGTCGTGGACGCGCAAGAGGGGCCTATGCCCCAAACACGATTTGTACTCAAGAAGTCCCTTGAGCTTGGTCTTAAACCGATTGTCGTCATAAACAAAATAGACAAGCCCGCCGCAAGACCGGAAGTAGTGCACGAACTTGTATTGGAACTCTTCATGGAACTTGGAGCAAGCGATGAACAACTTGATTTCACTACTGTTTACGCAATCGGAAGAGATGGTATAGCAAAACGAAATCTCAAAGATGAATCAAAGGATCTCTTCCCTCTCCTGGATGTAATACTCGAAGAAGTTGCGCCCGCAAACGAAAAAAAGGACGCACCAGCGAAACTCCAATCATTCAATCTCGCCTATGACAATTTCCTTGGTCGTATGGCAATTTGCAGAATATATGAGGGAAGCGTAAAAAATGGCCAAATCGTCTTTGTAAAAGAACCAAATGGAAATACTTACTCTGGAAAAATTACAAAACTGTACACATTTGAGGGCGTAACAAAGAAAGAGGTCGCTGAAGCTCACTCTGGAGACATAGTGATGATTGCCGGTTTCCCCAATATTTTTATTGGAGAAACTATCTCTGGAGAAGAAAAAGGAGAGATAATGCCGGCCATCAACATTGATGAACCGACTATTTCCTTAAATTTCCTGGTAAATGACTCCCCTTTTGCGGGCAAAGAAGGAAAATTTGTTACGGGAAGACAGATAAAAGAAAGGCTGGAAAAAGAGCTTGAGGTGAATGTGGGACTCAAGGTTGATTTCGCCTCGGGCGATTACATTACCGTCTATGGACGCGGTGAGCTTCACATAGCAATACTTCTAGAAAACATGAGGCGTGAGGGATACGAACTCCAAGTTTCTCAACCTCAAGTAATCATTAAAGAAGAAAATGACGTGAAGATGGAGCCTTATGAGGAGACAGTTATTGATGTCCCTGAAGAATTTTCTGGTGCCATCATTTCCAAGCTCACTGAAAGACGAGGAATTCTGATGAACATGAAGAAGGAGCACGACAATCAGGTGCGACTAATCTTTGAAGTGCCTACACGAGCTCTATTGGGATATAGAGGGCAGTTTATTATTGATACAAAAGGACTTGGTATTATTTCCAGTAGATTTATTGCCTTTCGTGAGCATGCTGGAGAAATTCGCAAGCAAAGCTACGGCTCAATGATTTCAATGGAAAGCGGCAAGGCTCTTGCTTTCGCACTGGATAATTTGCAACAGAGAGGGACTCTCTACATTGAACCTGCGGCTGAAATCTACGAAGGACAAGTTATCGGCAATGTGACAAAAGGCGAGGACATGTACGTAAACCCCACAAAAGGAAAACAGCTCACCAACATGCGCGCATCTGGATCAGACGACAGCGTTTATTTAGCGCCAGCTTGGATTCTATCTATTGAAAGAGCGATGGAAGTAATGGCAGAGGATGACTATATTGAAATCACGCCTAAAAGCGTACGTTTGCGAAAAAAGTACTTGACTGAACAAGATAGAAGCAAGGCAAGGCGAAAGGAGACGAAATAAAAAGGTAGGGGCCGGGAGCACGCAAAAAACTCTCCAACCCTTATTCTAATGTTCTCAAGAACATTAGAATAAGGGTTTATATTGAATAACCGCCGATTTGGGTGCGCTTAATTGAGTAGGCACAAGCGCCACAACCTAGTTTCTCGCCGAGTTCATTTGCGATTGAGCGAATGTATGTACCACTAGAAACTTCTGCGCACATTTTTGTAATTAGAAATTCCGAATCTAATTTATTCGACAAAACTTCTTTCCACTTCCCTATTATTTCTTCTTGACGAAAATCTCCTTTGACTCTACTGACACCACTTATTATCTCCGCTAACAATTCTTTACCCATAATTTTTCGCTGTGACAGAATACCAGCGGAAAATACTGCTATCTCTTTCTGGGGAATATCTATTTCGTCAATATTTCCTGCTCTTGCATAACTAAAAAGGGGTCTTCCCTTCACTGGCTTTGATGAATATGGTGGATATTTTTGCGATCTCTTACCCACAAGTTTGTTTGTTTCCGATTCAATAGATTCAACACTTGGGATACCCCCTCCAACCGTTGGAAGTCCTAGGATGTCGTAAGTATCTGTTTTAATTCCCCACAAAACTTCAAATTCATATGTTTTATCTAGCAAAAGAAGTTTTTTCTTCTCTGTTTCATCTATATCTCCCGCAAGCACCAAGAGAAGTCCTTTTGCCATAGGATCAAGCCGTCCAGCGTAAGTCATAGGCACTCCCTGCCACTTTGGATTTTCCACCTTAAAGCGCTCAAGGCACTCAAGGGGTGTCTGCCCACGTCTTTTATAGAGGTCAATAATTATGCCTGTGTTCATATGCGATATTTGAAATATATCATCAATCTAGGTTTTATTAAAAAAACGGTCAACATAGTGTTGACCGTTGGGTGGTGAAAGGGGCAGGACGGGAATCGAACCCGCAACCCTCGGATCCACAATCCGATGCTCTGACCAGTTGAGCTACCTGCCCTCAATTCATCAACTAAACAGAAAGGATCTCATTCACAACGTTTGAGACGTTTTCCAGAGCCACTTCTTTCTGTTTTCTTGACCTCATGTCCTTGATTTGGGCAACACTCTTATCCCTCTCTGAATTACCGAGGATTATAACTACAGGATACTCTCTTTTAACTGCAAAAGAAAGCTGTCCTTTGAGAGTTGCCTCTTTACCAAGATAAAGCTCTGTAGAAATACCGTCTCTCCGTAAAGAAGCGGCAAGGCCTTCGCACAATGATCTGCACTCGGCTTCAAAATTAAGGACCATCACTTGCGAGACAATCCTTCTCTTTGCAACCAAACCAAGTTTGGTCATGGCAACAAACATGCGATCTACCCCGGCAGAGACTCCTACAGCGGGAACGCTGGCAGAACCAAATCTTGAGACAAGATCGTCATACCTCCCACCTCCAAAGACACTACCGATCTCCGGAGCATCAGTCAAGATTGTCTCAAAGACAGGGCCAGTGTAATAGCCAAGGCCACGCGCAACTGAAAGATCAATCATCCACTTGTCTGCAGGCACTTTCATTGCCTCAAGTGACTGCATTATCTCTTCAAGCTCACGAATCCCTTCCTGAGCCGTCTCAGAATCAGACATAAGCTCTCTGACTCCATCAATTGCTTCTCTCTGGCTTCCTGCTCGAAAGTCGAGAAATAGCTTCAGAGCTCTGAGCTGATCATCAGAGAAGGAAAGTTCTCCGGAAAGCTCATCTGAGACACCTTCCCATCCGATCTTGTCAAGCTTGTCGATCACTCGGAGAACGTTTGGCGCGATCTCCGATGAAAAACCAATTTGCTCGGCTAGACCATTCAGGATTTTCCGGTTGTTAACCTTAATCAGAAAATTCGAGAAACCAAGCGCCTTCATCGTCTCATACACTAGAGAGATGATTTCCGCGTCCGCTGCCATCCTGCTTGATCCGATTGTATCAACATCAAACTGAATGAACTCTCGAAATCTCCCAGCCTGAGGTTTCTCTCCCCTCCAAACCTTCCCCATCTGGTAGCGCTTGAATGGACGTTCTACTTTATCTCCATACTGAGCTACCACTCTAGCCAGAGGAACAGTAAGATCAAAGCGAAGGGCAAGCTTATCCTCGTCACCTCCTCTTAGGCCCGCACGAAAGATCTGCATCCGGAAATTTGGATCCCCTCCAGTAAGGATTTCCTCAACTTCTAGACCAGGCGTATCAAGCGGCACAAATCCGAACGATTCGAACACAGTTCGAATCGTGTCGAGCATCTTCTGTCGAGGAATCATATCCTCCGGCAGATAGTCCCTCATTCCTGAAGCCAGTCTCGGTTCTATAGTCATATAACAAGTCTCCTTTGATGAAATCTGTGGGATAAATAACCAGACAAACTCTAAGTGATTTTTAGCATTATTTATTAACGTAGTCAACCAATCAGGCTCCAAAAAATTTATGTGGTTTTTTACAAAAGAGATCATTAGACATATGATATTCCAATGAGCCTATCCTTAGAAAATCCAATCCAGATAATTGAGAGCGGTAAACCTGGTAAAACTGTCGCTATTTTTGCGGGTATTCACGGGAATGAACAAGTGGGTGTCAGGGCACTACAGATGATTACAAAGGATCTTAAGATTAAGAGTGGAAAAGTCTACCTTGTCTTAGCAAACCCCGAAGCGATCAAGCAGAATATACGCGAAATCAATAAAAATTTAAACAGGCTTTTTTTGGTCAATAATTCCGGCAACACTTTTGAAGATGCATTGGCCAAAGATCTAATGAAGATACTCGACAAGTCTGACGCATTACTAGACATACATGCTAGCAATAGCAAAATTACTAAGCCTTTTGTCATATTTAACAAATATGCATCTGATATTGCCAAAAAATTGAACTTTGAAATTATATCCACTGGCTGGAACAAGTTTCATCATGGTTCAACCGACGAATATATGGAAACCATTGGAAAACCTGGTTTATGTACTGAATGTGGTTCTGTGTTTGAAACCGAAAAAGACATTCCACTTGCAATCCAATCTATTTATCAATTTTTGAAATATTTTGACTTAATTGACTCTGAGGTTAAATACAATGACAAACCGCAGAAATATCTATCCATTTTGAATATGGCTATTAAAGAGACTTCCGACTTTAGATTCACCAAGACATTCAATGATTTCGATATATTAGATGAAGGTGAAGTCTTTGCCACTGACGGAGAGAAAAGATACGTTGCAGGATCTAATGAATGCATAATATTCCCCAGGGAAAACAAGCCTATTGGTGGTGAAGTTTTTGTTTTGTGCAAAATTCAAGAGACCATATAAAATTGCCACACCATGTGATGTGGCAATTTTCAAACGTGAGCTAATCCCTCTCAAAGGAAAGACCTTGGAGACCTCTAGCCAAGATCACCCTATCCTCTAAATCACCATACTCGGAGACAAGCTGAAATCCTCTTTTGCTGTACCAAGTATATGTGACTGAGGGAGGGGTTCGTTTGACCCTCACGATACCAACTCTTAGATCCTGATCCCTCTGTTCCTCTAAACGCCTTTGAGCAAGCCTAGTGGCGATCCCTCTACGCTGGAATTCCTTCAATACTCCGATTTCAGAAAGGTACGCGATTCTATTCTGGTGATCCCAACCGGCACTGATTGTCGCCGGTAGATCTGGCCTTCCTAGCTTTGCAACCAGAGCATCGAGTGTTATGGGAAAAGCCCAAGCAAAACCCACAACTTGTCCATATTCTGTCATGGCAATCCAAGATGAGGTCTCAGCTCGAACTTCATCCTGGATTTGTTCCAACACACGTTGGATCGAATGGTAATCCTTAACCTCCTGTCCGCAGTGCATGTAATTTGCACCACTGAGGACCTCCAAAGAGGAGATTCCCCATTTTGTTCCGCAAACTTCACACTTCTTCCACTCATCCCAAGGGAATTCTGCAAAAACATTGCGGTAACAGTCCACCACCTGAGAAAGCAAATGTCGATGGTACATGAGGTCAAATCTCATGAAACTGATTCCTTCATGGCTCTTCATTTCATCCCCCTTCGTCGCTTGATAGGCATTATAACGCAAAGAAAAGATCTTCTAAAATAAAACTATACTGGAGATTAGTCACTGTCAATAGGAATGTTTAGTTTAAAATTCTATCAACTTTATTATATATTTGTGGTAGCAAAGTTCTCACTTTTGCAATATCAGTTGCCACTTCTCTGTCTCGAGCCATAAAAGTAACATTCTTACGTACAAATTTGTATATTTCTTTAGTTGTCTTGCCTAAATGATTCGGATTTCTGAAATCAATTGCTTGACATGCTGAAAGGATTTCAATAGCTAAAACATTTTCAACGTTTTCCAAAATCTTTAACGATTTTCTAACTGCAATAGTTCCCATACTTACGTGGTCCTCTTGATTTGCTGAAGTAGGAATTGAATCCACAGAAGCAGGATGTGCAAGGACCTTATTTTCAGAGACTAACGCAGCCGCTGTGTATTGAGGGATCATAAAGCCACTATGTAGACCTCCATTTTTCAACGGGACCAAGAAGGGTGGTAGACCATTGCTAGTAGAAGGATCCACCAACTTTGCTGTCCGTCTTTCAGAGATATTCGCTAATTCAGAGAGTGCAATACCTAAGGTATCGAAACTAATTGCAATTGGCTCACCGTGAAAATTTCCACCCGAGAGTGCCTCATTCTGATTTGGAAAGATTAAAGGGTTATCTGTAACAGAATTTATTTCTTTGTCCAAAACATCCTCAACGTATGAGTAAGCATCTCTGATAGCGCCATGCACTTGTGGTGAGCATCTTAAGGAGTATGAGTCCTGTATACGATCAGGTACAGAATTTACCAAGCGAGATTGCGAAACAAAATTAAGAATATTTTTGGCCACTGTCATTTGTCCAGGATGAGGTCTTAACTTGTGAATTCTTTCATCATATGCCGAGGAAACTCCACAGACAGCCTCTAGCGTAAGTGCACATGCGATGTCAGCTAACTCAATTATTTTTTTGGATCGTAGGAGAATAAGAGCCGCAATACCAGTCATGACAGAAGTACCATTATTGAAAGCTAACCCCTCTTTTGCTGCCAAGCTTATCGGTTTCAGACCAACCCTTTTTAAAGCGTCTCTTCCTGATATTAGTTTGTCTTTATAGAAAGCTTTGCCTTCTCCCATTAAAACAAGTCCAATGTGAGAAAGTGGCGCTAAATCTCCTGATGAACCCACAGACCCCTGAGAAGGAACCGCGGGCGTAACGTTTTTATTTATTAAATTACAAAGTAACTCTAATAATTCCAGTCTTACACCGGAATATCCTTGAACTAAAGAATTCAATCGAACCAGCATAGCCGCCCTAACCTGCTCATTAGAAAACAACTCTCCGACGCCGGATGCATGACTCCTGATCAAATTCCTTTGTAATTCCTCAACATCCTCCGGAGAGATCATTTTGTCCTTGAAGTTTCCGAATCCTGTCGTAACTCCGTAGACTACTCTCCTTTCATTAAGCATCTTCTCGATAACTTCTCGAGACCTTTTTATTTTTCTTTTTGCAACTATCGATAATTTTATCTTGTAGAAACCCTTAGAAACGTCATCCACTTGCTGGAATGAGAGATGGTGATCTGGTCCAATTTCTAGAATACCCCTAGCCATTTGGGCCACTCTACGCTCATTTGCTAAAAAAAGCAATTCCCCCACCATGTTGCTCCCCTCGTACACTTATGCAACAATAACATTCCTATATAAGAATATTTAACATGCGTAAGATTGTATTTGACATAGAAACTTCAAATCTATTTTTTGATGTGGGCACAAATGACCCCGCATCTTTAGAGCTCGCTGTTGTCTGTATATACGATTATGAACGTGACGTATACGAATCATACCTTTTAGAGGACCTTCCTAAGCTTTGGCCGATTAT